>LLEM01000048.1_pt1 | contig 27660 bp, 29 predicted proteins | sample 595841 | NCBI WGS metagenome assembly LLEM01 (sample SAMN02919313, study PRJNA255460) | bioreactor metagenome | biome: chemostat; feature: culture 2012_10.2; material: sediment; isolation source: day64 10degC chemostat 2012 inoculated with Wadden Sea sediment taken from... | place: Germany: Bremen ...
GTCTGTAATATGAAGTTCGGAACAAGGTTTTGTCCCTTTCTCATTTATAACTTTAACTCATTCATATTCTGTTTATGTAGATTCGCAATACCTAAACTAATGTCGTGATAAAGAATGCTTTTTTTGATTTACATTTTTCGAAACCTTTGTGGCGCTTTGCAAGCAGCAGTGCATTGACCTATAGCGGGATAATTTTTCATCCTGTTATCAGCTATAGGTCTTTGATTTTACACGTATGAATGAGGAATATTTAGCTCAAAGTCGACTCATCTACAGCAAGTAACCACCCCCCCCTGCTTGTACACACTGTCCTGTTATCCATCCAGCACGGTTATCAGAAAGTAATAGAACGGCGTTTGCGATGTCTTTTGGTTCACCAAGGCGACCGAGTGGGGGGGTCTGAGAGATAACCATTCCCAGCATTTCTTCATTTGATTTAACATCGGCTGAGATATCGGTATCTGTAAGGCCTGGTGCGACTGCATTAACCCTGATCCCTACAGGGCCGAGTTCAACAGCGAGTAGCTTAGTGGTATGGTCTACAGCCGCTTTTGATGAAGCATAAGCCACGACACCTGGCATCATACCGCTTGATGTTACCGATGAAATATTGATGACAACGCCCTTACTTTCAGCAAGATAACCCGTTGCTTCTCGGATTAAGGCTAGCGGCGCAAATACGTTGGTTCGGTAAATGTTCTCAATAACTTCATCACTCGTTTCTGAGAGTGGCCCCATGCTCCCTGTTCCGGCGTTATTCACGAGAACATCCAATCGACCAAACTTACTGATGACCTCTTCAATAACTCGGGCTGGCTCGCCATGTTTACTGATATCTCCAGCGATACCGTAAGCCTGTGATCCTAATTCCTGTACCGTTTGATCAATAACAGACTGTCTGCGACCAGTAATAACGACCTTTGCTCCTTGGGCAATAAAGGCCGATGCGGTGGCTTTGCCAATTCCTGTACCACCACCAGTGATTAATACTACGCTGTTTTCAAAATTTTCCATTTGTTGCTCCTAATTTTATAGTGATGGGCGATGTCCCTTAGACAAAGCACCCACTTTTGATTGCTATTTTGGTTACGGTTTTCAAACGCTTGCTTGGCTGTAAAAGGCGCACCATAAGGTTTGAAATTCCTATATTTTCTTCACTGTTCTATGCCGATACGGAGTCTGACAGTGTTTTTCTGCCGCTCCCTTTATGTCGAGGGCTTGTCACATGGGAAATCAATTTAGGAATACTGGCATTGAGCCGAGTTTGGTCTCTACTCATCGCGCTATGAAGTACAAAGGGCGGTAGATAGGTCATACCGACCATAAGTGCAGTCTGCTGAAATGGTGTAAGAAATTCGGCCATGGTGAAGCTGTTGAATGCGCCAGCTTGAAAGCTTTCGGCTGGGCCACCCGTAGAGACGGCAAGCAACAGTTCTTTGCCTCGTAATTTGTTACCACCGGGGCCATAAGCAAAACCTGAAAGCAGCACCTGATCGAGCCAAGCTTTAAGGAGCGGTGGGGAAGAGTACCAGTAGAATGGGAACTGCAACACGACGCGATCGGCCTGCTCAAGAAGCGCCTGTTCAATCGCTGGATTAAAGCGCATTTCAGCGCCTCCAACAGCCGTTAGGTCGCGGGTAATGATCCCTTCAACTTCTGACAAAGCTTCAAACCACTTTCGATTAGCGGTAGAGGTCGAAAGATCAGGATGAGCGGTTAACACTAGAATGTTCATAAAGCAGGCCTCAATTTTTGGTTCCCTTGCCGCGGTTATCATGTTTGCCACGAGGATTAACGTATTTCGTTTACTTGTTGCTCATGTTAATTAGGCTGGTTAATATAAACAATACACCGATTATCTACCTCACTAGTGAATGAAATCTATCAATGAAATTGCCTCTTTCCACCCTCGAAGTATTTAATGCCATTGCGTGTAAAAAAAGCCTGCGTGGTGCAGCCCAAGAGCTTGGAGTAAAACCTTCAACGGTAAGCCACCAGTAAAAAAACTGGAAGAGCAGCTAGGAACAGCGCTGTTTATTCGGACAACACGTTCGATCAACTTGACTGAAGCGGGGGCGAGCGTTGGCACGCAGTACTGGGCCAGCCTTCGACCAACTAAGCGAAGGCTTATATAGTGCACAAACAGCAGGCCATGCTGAACGTGGATCACTGAAGCTTGCGATACCCGAGTTTGCTTATTTTCTGCTGGTTAAGAATAAATTGGCCACTTTCCAGAAAAAATACCCTGAGATCGAAGTAGAACTGTCTATGACCGATGCTTTGTCAGACATTCTGGGTGAGGGATTTCATGCTGGATTCAGGCTTGGTGGGCTTATTGCTGAGGATATGGTTGCGATCAACCTGAGCGAGCCTTTGAAAACCGCTGTAGTTGCAAGCCCTGAATATCTTGAGAAAAATGGTGTGCCACGGGCCCCTAAGGACTTGTTGAACCATAATTGCTTGCGCTACCGATACCAAAGTTCAGGACAATTAGCGCCTTGGATCTTTTCTGGGCCAGAAAGCGTCTATCCAGTCGAAGTTCGCGGCAACATGATCGCCAACTCATCACCTGCCACGATCGATCTCGCACTTCAGGGGGGGTGGGGTGACCTTTACGTTTCGGGATTATTGCACCGATGCCTTGGCAAACGGAGATCTCATAGAGTTCCTGACAGAGCATCAGGCTCCTTTACCTAGCATGAATATTTATTTCCCAAGGGAGTATCGTTCGATGATGCCACTTCGATTGTTTATTGAACACTTGAAAAATGAGCATGACTGATTTCTCTAGCCAGTATGAAATAATAAGATTGAATATCTGGTTTGTGGGTTTAACCAGTCAGTACCGCTGAATCTAAATCGGTCTGCTTTTAGTCGACACTAGCTATTGCTTTACTTCTATTAATTCGAACATCGTTGGGTTGGGTAAAAAGTCTAACAAGAAAATGTCCACTAACATTTGCCATCGATTGTCAGGTGATGTCGCCTCATTTTGGGTTATGTGCCAGATTGTGAGTCAGTTACTACAGCTTCTCTAAATATTTTGCCAGTCTTTTCGCTAGACAGATCAGTGTATAGGTTGGCGGGAGTCTCCAGGATTTGGGGGGGATCACAGAAGCATCACAGACATACCTAGCTCTTGTTTCTGCTTTTGGGTTAGAGTCATTTTCATATCTGTAGAAGGCTAGATAGGATTAATGTTTTTTCGTTTACAAATATGCTCTGGCCGAGGGGGACGTGCGCAAAATGGTTTAACTACCTTGTTGCTCAGTGCGCCGTTTTCAGGTTCGGTAATGTTTTCATTGGACTGAAGAATCCTTTTATCAGACCTAAGGCGTTCTAATTCCTGTTGTAAAGTGCTGACCTCTTCAGGTGAAAAAACATCATCCAAAACAACAAAACCATGTTTGTTATACTGCTCGATAGCCAAAGGGGGGGCAATCGGTGGCGATACATCTTTGGGAGCATAAACAACCGGATCCTTTCTTGCAGTCATTTTTGCTGCTTGGCCATTACGAGATGGATATAAGTCAAATACGGTCTTGCGATCACATTCTATTAGCTTGTTGTTAATGATATTATTCATAGTATTGATTTAATTCCGTAAATTCTTTTGCTTCCAATTCATAAGCACCTTCGACATTGTGCACTTCTTTTCCGTTTAGAGGAGGGTTAAATACACAAGCCATTTTCATTTCTTTAAACGCGCGTAAAACGTGCTTATCATTTTTTATCCAAGATATAAATTGTACCTGGTTCAGTTGGATACTTCGTGCCGTCATCCAGGTTTTCCACTTCACCTTCACCAGAGATACAATAGACAGATTCCAAATGATTTTTGTAATGTATTTGGAAATCAGCCCCTTCATAAATCGTGGTAATGTGAAAAGAGAATCCCCATTTTATCTTCTTTCAATAACAGACGAGTACTCTCCCAGTTTCCATCGGGTGAAACGACTCTTCGCTTAGATTGGTTTGCATCAGATAAATTCCGTATGATCATGCATCTGCCTTATTCTGAAATTTTCAGGGTTACAACAAGAACGGTTTGTCTGTCAAAGTTAACTTTCATTAAATAGTTTTTTTCTTCTGGGAATTTGTGTCTCTCTTGCACATAGTTCCCTAATTGCTGACTCCACAATATCAATTCCTTTTTTAGGTTTTCATCAGTAATAATTAAGGGACACAAGAACTTCACAACTTGATCATCTGCACCACTGGTCTCAATAATGAGTCCTTTTTTTGAACGCGTAACTTGTGATTTCCCCCCCGCAATTTCCCCCCCATTGACACAATTTATGCCTTAAAACATTCCGCGTCATTTAGTTGTAAAATTTCCTTTACCATACTTGCATACAATGTCCTTTAGACGGTTTGAGGTATATTGACCCTTACGTTTGATCTCTTTTGAAAATGTATTATTCGACCAATAATGCTCGATGGTCACTTTAGCAGTAACAAATGCCAGATTATTACCTCTAAAGGTGCCGTTATGCTCACCTGGTTTCCACAGATCTAATTCTGGTTTCATCAACACAACAGCAAACGGTAAGCCGTAACCACTCAAAGATTTAGATAAGGTAATAATGTCAGGTTCGATCCCAGCCTCTTCAAAACTGAAATAATCGCCAGTGCGGCCACAACCTGCTTGAATGTCGTCAACAATCAATAATATGCTGTGTTTTTTGCAAATAGCCTGAAGGTTGCGTAACCAGGCAAAACTGGCTGTGTAATGCCGCTTTCACCCTCAGGGCGGGATCATATACAGTTAATTAGCTGAACTTTTAAGTATTTTTGCGATCTGATCAAAGCGATTTAGTATTATGGAACTACTCATGTCGATGTTATTTCTCTTGTTCTATCTGCCATATATTCTGGTTCTGAAGGATGACGAGATATTGAAAGGTTTGGAGAATTAAAGCTTGACTGGCTACGCCAACACCATCAATTCAAGCATGGGCTCCCAAGACGTCCCCGGTTTGCGATAGAGCCAAGTTGATTGGGTATAGTTGTTTTTAGAGCTCTATTTTCACTATTTCCCGATGCACAGTTTCGTATCGTATTTTTCTTTAAAACTTTTAGTTCTATCTTAGCGAACTGATCGCTTTCGTCAAAATACATTTTGTATGCCATTGAAAAGATTGCGTTTTCATTCGTTTTCTATTTGACGTGAATTTCTATTCGCTGATTTGTAAATACATATTCTACTGAATGCCCTTCAAGTTTTTTGTTTCAGACAATTGACCTTTGCAGCTTTGCTCTCAACCCCAACTGAAATCAACAAACAAAACTGTTACTAATCAAAGGCATAGAGTCTCTATATGGTAAGTTGGACTATTAAAAACACTCAACTTGAAAATACAGATCAAATGAATAGTATGATCATCCGATTATCTGCAGTATGAAATAATTGGAAATGTATGATTGGTTGAGCATGTTATATAGTGTAAGAGAATCATTTGGAATGACAAATAATAGCGAGGATATGTCGTAATGCTGAGAAAAATGATAGGTATAATTTTATTATTGATAGTTAGCTTTAATTCTTTTTCTAAGGAAGGTTTAGAGAGTATTGGTATCCCTTTTACACAAGATAACTATTTTTCAAAAGGTGTTTATAAAGATGATCTAAAAGTAATAAAGTTGTTCTTGGATGCAGGCATTGATATAGAAACAACAGATGACAAAGGTTATACTGCACTTCAAACTGCTGCTTCTTATGGTTCCTCTCGTACTATAAAAATGCTAGTTAATGATTACTCTGCGGATGTTAATAGGAAGAACAATGGTGAGGATTCTTTAGCTATATTTCTCAGAAAAAATATTAGTGATTTTCCTTTGATTAAGGAAGTTGTTCCTATATTAATTAAGAATGGAGCAACAATGGATATTTATAATAGTTTAAATAAAAATTCATTCATTCTTAAGACATATCTTGGTTATTATCGTAAGAAACCAATGAATCAAGAGGAACTTAATCTGATTGAGTTTATGTTTAATCATGGTTACGATATTAATAGTGAAGCGGCAAATAATAATCAGGCCAGTTTTTTGTCAATGGCGGCATATTCTACTGATTTAAAATTGATGAATTTGATTCTTAACTACGATGTTGATGTTGCAAAAAAAGATAGAGATGGAATGACAGCTCTACATTATTTATATAAATATTATAACAACGGAATAAATAAATGTTTCGGAGACTGTAGCGAACATTATAAAAAGGAGGAGCTTGCCCTCATTGATAGAAATGTTCTGTTTAGAAAAGTTGTTAGAAAAATTGTGTTGAGAGGAGGAAGTTTTGCTTCACAGAACAATAATGGTGAAACACCTTTGGGGGGGATTATGAATGCAGTAAGTCTTGTTAATAATTGGGTGGAAGTTGTTGTAGGAACAGCTTTAGAGTATGGCGCAAATATAGATGAGGCTAATAAAGAAGGGGGAATATGCCCTGTATAAAGTTCTTTATAAAAGGAGAGATTTGGATTATATCAAGCCAACAATATCTTATCTATTGAGAAAAGGTGCAAATCCTCTTTTATTCGTCGATTTTAAATTCAAAGGTAAAGCTTATAACTCCATCGATGCTTTCTGTTTAAATATGAATAGCTTGAGATGGTCAGAGAGAGACACTCACCCAGAAATATGTAGCCCTAGAAATGTCGATAATTTCAAAAAATATTATATGGGATTATTGTAATAAGTTAATAATTTTGACAAAATGAATGGTATGGAAAATGTCTAATATCTAATATTAGCAAATATCTTTATTGTTTGATGTTTGGGGGGGAGAGGGAAATAATAAATTGCTTTTCATTTTATTATTGGCTTTGCTGTATCGAGTGTGGGGGGCTATATATTGATAAGGTTGGATTCTAGGGTTTGTCGCAAACTGATATGGCCAGCCCTCTCCAAAGTCTTTAGTTGAAGACACGCGCTCCCGCATCAATCAGCGTCATAATTTGGTCGATGTGTTGTTTTTAATTTTATCTGCCATCGCCAGTGGGCAGGATGCCTGGCCTCACACCGCCGGTTGCAAGTGAGGGTTACGCGGTTTGTGATACCTTTTTTATCCGAAACACCTGAGTTAGAGGATAAGACCTAACGTGGTTTTGTCCTTTTTCTTGCCAGTCCCTACAGCTTATCTAAGTATTTAGCCTGCTTTTTCGCCAGCAGCCAGAATAGTGTTGTTGCCACGGATTGGTTGTATCAGGCTCTTATGCTTGAATTGCACTTTGACAGCACGGTTGTTCTTAGTGATCACTCGGGTGGCTTTGGCTTTGGCTTTGGCTTTGGCTTTGGCTTTGGCTTTGGCTCCGGGGGGATGTCAGTAAAAGCACTTTCATTTGTCACTATTTTGCTCTTGAAGCGGCATTGCCGTTATCCAAGAGGCTATTTCATCAATCTCGGTTTGGTTGCCATTTAGTAATCCATCAACAACCCGCCCAACATCAAAGCAACTGCCTGCTTGGATGATGATCACCCACTATGTTCTGCATTTCATGTAAATATTGATTATTGGCTTTCGCATCAAAGGATCTCTGGCGATATCCTTCGCTTCTTTTCCCCCCCCTTGAAAATAATCCAGCAGCAATGACATCTCCCCCCCTTCTTGTTTTTGCGTTTGGTACTATTGAATAGCCTAGTTTCATATGCTTAATTATTCCTATTAGAGGCTAGAAGTGAACTAAAGTATGATATATCCAGAACCACTAAAAAAAGGTAGTACGATCGCGATAACCGCTTTCTCGTCGGGTATTGCTAAGAAGCATGAGGCTAGGTATCAATTTGTCTTAGAATATTTGATTTCTCAGGGATTCAAAATAGTAGAAGGCCAATGTTTAAGAGGCCAACAAAAACACGTCAGTGCACCGGCACAGCAGCGCGCCGATGAGCTTATGTCATTGCTTTTAGATGACGAAATTGATGCTATCGCTCCACCTTGGGGGGGAGGGGGGGAGTTAGCAATGGAACTTTTGCCACTGCTAGACTTTAATATGCTGGCAAAGGCAAAACCTAAATGGATATTCGGGGGTTTTCTGATGTGAGCACTATTACTTCTGTTTTAGCGAGCAAACTGCAATGGGCAACGGTCCATTGTTCAAACTTGATGGATTTAACAAGTAATACAACCGAACCATTAACATCCAGTACTCTGTCCTATCTTTCAACCCCCCCGTATGGCGAATATTTCTCTCAGTCCGCCTCAGCGAAGCATACTCGAGCATGGCCCAATATCGCCGAGGATCCAGAAGCGATACTGCAGCCAGAGATACCCACCCATTGGAAATGGCTGGTTAAGCCAGAAGCGGGCAATGCTCTTCAGGGCAGGCTTATTGGTGGGTGTTGGGATACGTTATTTCATCTTTTCGATACTGAATACTTGGATCTTGATAATTTATCTCGCCAGTATCCTGAAGGGTTAATCCTATTTTTAGAAAATGTAGAAATGTCTCCAGCGAATTTGGCTCGAACAATCTTAAATATGAAGTTCCGAGGAGTTTTTTCCAACATTAATGGATTGCTGCTGGGAAGGAGCACGGTAGTAGATTCAGATAATAAAGATGATCTGACTTACTATGAAGTACTGGAAAGGCATCTCGTTGACTTAGGTATTCCTGTCATGATTGATTTGGATATAGGCCATGTTCCGCCAAACCTGACGTTGATAAACGGTGCTTTGGTAACTGTGGAATTAGACGACGGCGGGAGCATACATCAACAGCTTATTGCCTAATATGTACATACTCACTCGAACACTCGTTAGCCCATTAGATTCTGGCGACCATTTTGCTTAGTAGTTCAATCATCTGTTCCTGTTCTTCTGTCTCTAGGGAACCGAGTAACTCTTGAGTGACTGCCACAGGGATAGGAAGCAGGGTTTTTCTTAGCTTGCGTCCTTCTTCTGTGAGGAAGATGCGAAATGAACGGCGGCTATTAGGATCGGCTCGTCTTTCTACTAGTCCCAGTTTTTCAAGCTTGTCGAGTGTTCGGGTTGTTGTGGAATTCTCAACCTTTGATTTAGCCGCAATGTCTCGCTGTGTTACACCTTCCTCTTCCCATAAGCACATCATAGTTGGCCATAGTGCGATGGTAAGACCCTGCTTTTTCAATTCGTTATCGAATTTTTTGCTGCATGATGTGCGATTACATTTACCATCCAGCCAAAACTTCTTTGTCTGTCAAACTTAACGGCCATGGTGCTTCTCTTAAGATAAAACAACGATTGCCACTGTAACTAATATTGCTGTAGCGAATACGGCTATCGCCCGACGTTGAGAGATAAAATATAGTTCTCCTGTTTCAGCAACTTTGCTCTGAATACCTGTTAGCATCGCCATTACCAGAGGCTTCGAGCGTAGCTTGTATACAACAATCGCGCCAATGTGGGTCAAGATCAGCAACGGCAGAGCTCGTGCCAGAATATAGTGCATACTTTCAAGTGCAGAGAATACCGCATCGGTTAACCAATACTCCATGTATGGAATATTGTCGAGTAGCCCTGCCAGCGCGAGACCTGAAAAACACTGGAGAAACAGCGTAAATATCATTGTCACTACCATCCAGCCACCAGCTGGATTATGACCCGGTTTTGCTGGCTCTTTTCCTGCCAGATATCGTAGTACTGTAATAGGGGCTGCGTATGAACTGACTAAAACGACTGGTCTGGCTGCCAACTAATCCCCCATAGAATCCGCCAGAGAGTCAGCGTAAACAGCGCCAGGCCTAGCTGAACATGAGGCCCATTACCGGAAAAGCCAGAGGCAATAAGAACAATAAAGAGTACGGCTTGAAGCCAGTGATATAACCGTGTTGCCAGATCCCAAACTTTCATAACTACTACCTGAATGATGTTCCTTACATATGATGGGATGTAATTTACACAACAACTGTTGCGTACGCAACAGTTGTTGTGTAAATTGTCGGCAGAGGAAGTAAGTAGTCAGAACTCAACCTTAGGAGATCAGGTAATGAAAAAGACACTATTGAGCTGTCTTGTGCTTTTGCCACTAGTAGTGAAAGCCGATGATTTTAATGCTGAGATTCAGCAGCGTCAGGAAGCATTTTCGACAATCGAAACTTTAGCTGAGCAAGCTGGACGTACGGTTGATGGAGAAGATACCGATTGGGAAGAACTGTTTGAGCTAAGCAGCAAGCTTTCGCAACACAGCACGGCTTTGTTCACTCTGTTTCCAGAAGGAAGCCAGAAAGACAGCAAAGCAAAAGCGAGTGTATGGAAAACGTCAGAGAAATTTAACGCTTTATTAAGTCAGATGGACTCAGGTTTCGAACAGTTGAACAGGGCCAGTCGCGAACAGAACGTTGATTTGGCTGAAGCTGGGTTGGAATCTGCTCAGAACACCTGCCGTAGCTGCCATCGTTCCTATCGTTCACGATGGTAGGCCGGAAGATGATGATGAAAAATAAACATATTTGGAGCGGTTTATTGTTCCAACTGGGGGATGATCTTTTATGTCGGCGGTATTTTGTCCCACATCGTTATCGGTGCGGTATTAGGTAATGAACCTGAAGCAATGTATTACATGGCGGTTTATAAAGAAAAGAGCGCTTATATCCTAATTTTGCCGGGTCTGGTGATGAAAGTAATCGCGACGGTTGTTCACTCGTTTGATTATTTGATCAAACCGGCATGGCTCAAGCTCAACTACTTGTGTATGGCATTTCTGGCGGTTAATGCTGTGGTGTTTTTGGTGCCCATGATGCCTGAGGTGACTCAACTGGCTCGAGAAAATCTGATTCTGGGTGTTATTTCACCAGCCTATAAGGATGCGGTTACAACCGAGATGTGGATTGGGATTTCAAATGTTATTCCACTGATCACAATGGTGGTGCTGAGTACCATTGGTCCGAAAATTAATAAGCAATATAACGAACTTCAAAAGGTAATATAATGAAAAATAAATATAACATGATTCTTGCTGGTATCGTTTTTCTTTCTTCAGGTACTGTCTTTGCTGCTGATTTCGGTGTTGAACTGGCATGGAATACCGGCGATGTGAAGGAAGTGATGGATACGATGTCGGAACAAAGAGCCGCTTTTAGCAAACTGGTTGAAAATGGCGAAATCAAAGATATGTTTGTCGCCGACAGTAACATTGATGGCAAACCGATCAAGCTGCTTCGATTTGTCATCGAAGCTGACAGTAAGCAAGAAGTGAATAAGAAGCTAGTCCACTTGCCGCTATACCAAAAAGAGTTGGTTAAAATTAATAATGTGCGACCACTCGGCTCAAAGTGGCTGGATAATACTCCAGTGTATAATAACTATGGTGTTATCTTTACCTGGAAAAATCAGATTGAACCACTTGAAATAGACCGGGTGTTGGGAATTGATCTGCAGCGTGTTATTAGCCTCAACCAAGCAGGGTTAGTGACTTCTTCTTATCTTGATAGCCAGACCTTGGCCAATGGTACGGTGAGGCCGATATATTCGGTTTCTTTCCTGGCAAAAAATGCTCAGCATGCACGTGAGTTAAGTAAGCAATTTGAGGCTGTAAACCTTGGTTACGCAACTGTTGAAGTTCAATATCTTGGACATAAGCTGGAAATTACCAGATAAACAGCCATAACCACGGAAACTCGTTCCACGGGGAGTTAGCCAATATTGGCTAACTCCTGTCGTAATCGCACTTTCTATTTTATCTATTATTCAATTTATGAGAAGCCTACTTACTCGCCAGGAAGGTATTAGCCTGCTGGAGTTGCGGCCGATTTATTTCTTCTGTTCCAGCAATATCAACCAGCATTTGATAATACTGCTTAGCCTTGGCTTTATCTCCGGCGAGCTCTGCTGATTTTGCGGCGCCATACAGGCTGTTAAAACGGTTCTTACTGCGGTTCAGAGCTGCTTCATACTGAACCGTTGCCTGCTGGTATTTTTCCATTTCCAGCAGCATGTCGCCCAGTAATTCTCGGGCCGGCAAAATCTCCCCCCCTGGTGTCACTGGGTGTTTCTCTGTGGTTGCCTCCAAGTCGGCCGCACTTTGCATTGTCAGTAGTGCCTGATTATGTTCGCCTTGGTTGAACTGTAGCCATGCCAAAGCAGACAAACGTTGGATTTCAACCTGCTTAGCCCAATATGTCGAACTCTTTTCAGTTTGTGTTTTTAGCTCGCCCAGTTTTGCGATCGCTTTCTCCGTCTTTTGCTTATCGCCTGTTTGAGCGGCACCAAGGGCAATCGCAAAATGGGTAACTGCTTCCATGGCTGGGAATTTATCCCACGGATAACTGTCTGGCTTTCTAGGCTCAAGGTTGGCGGCTTCCTCCCATTGCTGCCGTTCTAGTACATAACGGGCTGGAACTGCAGCCAATGTATAGGCTGAGGCTGCATGTGGCTGAAGTGGGTCGCTAAGTGCAAGTGTTTCTTCGACCACTGCCAGTGCTTTCTTGTCCTGAGCTTTTTGAAGGTAAGAATAGGTTAGGTAATCCAGCGCATGAAGATAGTGCAGCGAGACCTTATTGCCTGCCGGGGTGTTGCTTGGCCGCTTCTGCAGAACGTATGTTCATGGTAATGGACTCATCCCATAGGCCTAGTCGGGTAAATATATGGGGTAGGCATATGCAGGGGCATGGGGGGATTGATGGCGCTATCTCGCCGTAGCTGCGCGCGACATCAAGCGCTTTCTCAGCCAGCTCCGGATAGTCATAGGCATGGATAATATAGTGATGTCCCCCGGGATGTGTCGGGATCTTCGTCAAAACGGTAGCTGCGGTTTCTCCTGCTTTTCTCTGGTTTCTATAGCTTTTATCTGCTGGTGACGCGGTACCCAGCAGCGACAATGCATAGAAGGCTGTTGCTTCCGGATCGGAAGGAAATGCATCGTGTACTTTAGCCCAGCCTTGCTCGAAGGCTACCAGATTGTCGGTTTCTTTTTCTTTGCGTCCTTGGGCGTAGTAGTTATCGATCGCTTTGATATAAGCAAGTTCTCGTTTGGTTTTCGTCCCTTTGACTTTGGCCTTTTCAATCATGGTCAGGCCTTTGGCAAAGTTTTCTTCGTTAGGCGGATCTGACCAAAGCGGGTGGACGATGGACATCGCGACTCCCCCCCAGTAGGCCATGGCACAGTCAGGCTCTTTCTCAATGACAGCCTCAAAGGTTGCTCTGGCCTTCACATAAGTCATGTGGTGGAGCAAGGCTAGGCCTTGATCCAGCATGGGCTGGCTTTTTTCATTGCAAGAGGTTGGGAATTCTACTTTGCCTAGTCTGCTTTGGTCGGTATCTTGGGTCGCTGCATGAATGCTCTGGCTAAGTAAAGTAGGATAGGAAAAGATGGCCGCCACCAATAGCCAACCATGCCTACTATTCGTTTTCATATTCTTTCTCCAAAAATATGGTTTATTTATAGCGATAAGCTTTCTTGCTCAATATATGGCTTACTCTCGACCTCGCTACTCAGAGTGAACAGGCGAGGCCGAGTTATTGAGAAAAGTATAGGAAAGAATCTTGGGTGGCGGCTCACCAAAGTGTCGTTAACGGTTACCCCTTATTGAGATAGGTAGCCAGTCTTTTCGCCAGACAGATCAGTGTATAAGTTGGCGGGAGTCCCCCCCAGGATTCGGGGGGGATCACCGAAGCATCACAGGCATACAGGCCCTGGATCTCTGTTTGCAGATTGCTATCGACAACCTCACCGATTTTCGCGCTGCCGCCCTGATGGGCTGCAAAATGGTGGGTGCGGTAAGTCTGTTCGGCACCGGCCTCGCGCAAGATACCCTCGGCGATGATGGCTCCTGACTCCAACCGTTCTTTGTCACTTGATTGAAGGCGCTTGTTCACCCATTTTGAGCCGATATTTCCGCTCAGCTCATCCTTTGCCTTTACCATGATCGATAAGGTGTTGTTGGCTGACAACATATGATGGAACTTACCCACCTGAGCGGTAAACGAATGGAAGAAAGGCTTGGGAAGCTAAGATCGGACAACATAATGCCGTCATCCGCCAAATGCAGCCCAGCTGCCATAGGGATTTCGCCGTCAGGATAGCTATCTTGTACTTTTCCCATTACTGCTATAACAGGGTCTATAAAGAAGGCTTGGCCAGCTTGTTTCAGACCGGTTGCCTGTAGAATTTGTGCCGAACCTATTCCGCCTGCAGCCAGAATAATGTTGTTACCACGGACTGATTGTAGCTGGCCTTTATGCTTGAACTGCACGCCGACAGCACGGTTATTTTCAGTGATCACACGGGTGACTTTCGCTCCGGTGATCAGCTGGGCACCGTATTCTGTGGCCTCATCCAAGAACTGGCGGGCATTCCACTTGGCATCATGAGGGCAACCGTACGAGCAGAGGTGACAGGCGGCCCGGCACTTATCGATATCAATGAACTTATCGAGCTTCTGCCAGTTGAGCCCAAGCTGCTGTGCTCCCTGTTTGATTCGGTGGGCCTTCGGGCCAATAAGATCGTCGGGAAGCGTTGAGATCGGCAGCGTTCGCTCTACTTCTGCTATCTCGGCTGACAGGTCGATACCGTAGCGCAGGAACATCTCGGTAGGTGGTGCCATGGCGGTTGCATAGTTAATTGCCGAACTGCCACCAGCTGTAATCCCCCCGAATTAATAACGAGAGATCTGGTGTGATGTAGGCACTTTTACCGGGAATCGCTGCTATTCTTGCCATTTGCATAAACGAGCCTGTCAATGGTGCGTTGTTGCCCCCATTCAAGAACCAATACCCGTTGACCTTGATTTGCTAGCTCCCTGGCAACCGTCGCGCCACCGGGGGGGCCACTGCCGACTATGATGGCATCAAACATGGTATCAAGTGTGGTATTAGATAATGCATTCGGTTCAGCAGGCATGGCTTGGCAATCCCAGTCGTAGATATCTTTGAGTCAGCGATACTATACGTGACATTCCAATCGGATCCATTACACTTGGCGCCCTTTTCTCAGGCATCACTGCCATATAGAAAAATACAAACGTTCAGAGTTTAAACGGGGACAGGTAAGTTGATGCAGGATAGAGCTGGCCAGATGGTCATATTCCATACTTTGGTGAAGGCCAGTAGTTTTACGGCTGCGGCCGAACAGCTCAGAGTATCGACTTCTCATGTTAGTAAACAGTTAGGGGGGGCCCTGGAAGGTGAGCTCAACGTGAAGCTTGTACAGCGAACAACACGTAGTTTTACCCTCACGGAAGCCGGGCAGCGTTTTGCGAATTATTGTGAGCAGGTTGTCACCGCAGTTCAGGATGCCGATGCCATTATGAATGATGTTCGTGACGAGGTGGCAGGCGTGCTGCGGCTTGGATTATCACAGTCTTTTGGGACGATGCATATTATCCCGGCGATAGAACAGCTTCGTCGACAATACCCTGAGTTACAGGTTGAGGTTAGCTTGTTTGACCATAAAGCGAATATGCTCGAAGACGGTATCGATCTTTGGATCACCAACTATGAACATATTCCCGAAGGTTATGTTGCCCAAAGGTTGGCAGATACACGATTTGTAGTGGTGGCATCGCCTGAGTATCTAATAAACCATCCAGTGCCGCACCATCCAAACGATTTGGTGAATCACAATTGTTTGACCTATCAAAGCCGGCAACGTAACTACAGTACCTGGTCATTTACCAACCGGCATGAGGCACTCTGTGTAACGGTATCAGGTAACTACCGGGTGGATTTGGCAGAAGCGGTCCGTGATGCAGCAATTTCGGGGGGTGGGGGGGTGGCTTATTTAGCGAGCTACTTGCTAACCAACGAGTTCCGTGACGGTAAACTGATCCAGCTGATGCCGGACTGGCAGGCCAATCAAAACATGCCATTTTATGCGGTCTACCCGAGCCGGAAGCACCTGCCGCGAAAAATATCTGCGGTGATTGCGTTTTTTAAGGACTATATCGGTGAAAAACCTTATTGGGATAAGGCGCTCGAGCCGCTGGTAAAGCTCTGAAGGGAGTAAAGCTGGTGGAAAATCGTTCATATTTGTCATGGTTGTTTTTCGCCATGGCAAAAATATCTTTTCCATTGGGCAATAATGGTTCAGGGCTGGCAACTAAAGTTATTTAAAACAAACGGATAGGTTTCCAGTATTTGCTAGGCTGTCTGTGTGGCCACATGCTATTAACAAATGGATATTGCATGAAAAGCTACGTTGCCTAGAATGCGCGCCTCAACTTTATTAGGTTACAAAGGTTCACGCATGACATCGTTGTTAGGTATTGTCGCAATCCTGCTTTTTGCATGGTTACTGTCGAAAGATCGCAGCAATATTCCCCCTCAGAACAGTTTCATTGGCATTTTGCTTACAGGTCGTCTTTGCGCTGCTGGTGCTATATGTGCCCGCCGGAAAAGAAGCGTTGAATGCAGTTACCGGTACTGTCTCTAGCGTGATTAACTATGGCCAGGAAGGGATCGGCTTTCTGTTCGGTGGACTGGCAACGGGGAGCGTCGGTTTTGTCTTTGCTATCAATGTGCTGGGCATTATCATATTTTTCTCTGCGTTAATTTCGGGACTTTACCATATCGGCCTGATGCCAAAGGTGATCAACCTTATAGGCGGTTCACTGCAAAAACTATTGGGTACCGGGCGCGCAGAATCGTTATCGGCTACGGCCAATATTTTTGTCGGCATGATTGAAGCCCCCCCGCTGGTGGTGAAGCCATATCTGAAGAACATGAGTGACTCGCAGTTCTTTGCGGTAATGACCTGCGGGTTAGCTTCAGTTGCCGGTGGAACGTTGGTGGGTTACGCCTCTTTGGGTGTCGATCTGAACTTTCTGATCGCAGCTGCCTTTATGTCTGCACCGGCTGGTTTGCTGATGGCAAAAATACTCTTTCCGCCGAGTGATGCGGTTCTTGACCAGGATGAAATTACCTCGGTTGAGCTTCCTCGTGCGACAAATGTGGTTGAAGCACTGGCGGACGGTGCGATGTCCGGCCTGCGTATTGCGGTTGCGATTGGTGCTACCCTGTTGGCCTTTGTCAGTGTGATTGCACTGTTGAATGGCATGTTAGGTTATATCGGCGATCTTGTCGGTATTCAGCTTAGTTTCGAGCTGATCCTCGGTTATGTGTTTGCACCTGTTGCATGGCTGATCGGAGTACCTTGGTATGAAGCTGTTACTGCCGGCTCGCTAATTGGCAATAAGATCGTCGTTAACGAGTTCGTTGCTTTTATTGAGCTGATAAAGGTTCAGGATCAGCTTAGCGAGCACTCCGTTGCTATTGTGACGTTTGCCTTGTGCGGATTTGCCAATATCTCAACTATGGCTATTCTGATTGGCGGCTTAGGTAGTTTGGTGCCTGAGCGCCGTACCTTTATCTCTCAGAATGGCTTCCGCGCCATTGCCGCTGGTGTGCTGGCTAATTTGATGAGTGCAGCTATTGCTGGCGTGATCCTGTCACTTTAAAGCCTTCTGACTGACGCTTGGATGAAACAGAAAGGGAGCCCGTTTAGGGCTCCCTTGGTTATGTTAGCGGTATAGGGATATTAGCCCTAGTTACATTCGGCAAGTTCCAGGTTTGTTGCCTTTTTGTCCTTCCCCTGAATATCCTGCCAAACCATAGGCGCAACAACCAAGAATAGGACAACATTCGACACTGGAACGGAAAGCCATACCCCGTCGACGCCTAGCCATTGCGGAAGCAGGTAGAGGAATGGCAGTTGAATTAGCATGTTGCCTGCTGATATCGACAGTGCTTTTCCGCCTTGATTGACTGCCATGAAATACACTGAAGCCAGAGCAATAAAGCCGTCAAGAAACATCGAAAATAGGTGTAGCCGCAGGCCATTAACGGTTTCGCTCATCAGCGCCGGGTCGTTATTGACAAATAAGCTGATCATGGTCTCGGGGGAACAGGTTCAGTAAGATCACTGCGCAAATCCCAGTAATAAGCACGACTTTGACCGCCAGAATAAGGGGTTGCCTTGATCTTATTCACTTGGCCTGAGCAAAGTAGTAGCTTACCGGTGGCTGCATCCCGCCTGCGACACCTTCAGCCAGCAGGTAATACATTGTCATCAGGTAACCAACAATGGCAAAAGCGCCCACATGTATCGAGGTACCGTATTCCATGAACAGCCGATTATGCAGAGCAATAACGAAGCTGAAATAGGTGTACATAAATAGACTTGAGGTACCAAGACTGATCGATTTAGCGGCCAGCTTTGGGCTGAATAGTAACTTTGTCCAGCTAAGCCTTAGCTGGGAAAATGACGAAAAAAAGTAGCCTATCGCGACAATAAATACTGTAACTTGCGAGTAAATAGTCGCGATGGCAGCGCCTTTCAGTCCCCAGCCAAACTTGCCGATGAACAGATAGTCGAGAGCGATATTGATCAGGGCACCGAAGATCATCAATATTGTCGAAAAATTCGGGCTGTCGTCATTCCTGATCAGCATCGGCATAGCACCTGCAGCAATCGTAAAGATCGCACCCCCCAGGAAAAGATATCGATATATTCAATGCCGAGTTCCAGTGTCGTACCGACGGCACCCTGGGCGATGAGCATTGCCGGTCCGAACGCCGAGATCAAAGCCATCATGAGTACACCGGCGATAAGGATCAGGCCGAGCCCTGTTGTGAGGGTGGTCCGCGCTTTGTGTGCCGCACCTTCACCGCGGTAGATGGAGATCAGGCTGCCCGAGCCCATACCAACCAACAGGCCAAGGCCGACGATAACGCCAATGATAGGCCACGCCATATTGATACCGGCCAAGCCTTCAAAGCCAATGTAGTGGCCAACAAAAATACCGTCGATGACCTGGTAGAGGCCATTGACCAGCATGGCCACGACTGACGGAATCGCGTATCGCCAAAACGTACGATTGACTGAATTACTGGGGGTTGTTCTCTCTTGCATAGTCATCATTTCATTTTCTCGTTATCTAGGGGGATTATGCGTGTAATAGAGATTGATGAAAGTTGGTATCTATCCGTTTTTCGGATACATTGACGAGGTGCGAAATAAGGAAATGAAATGAATTGGACACTCGATCAGTTGGAGGCTTTTGTTACTGCCGTTAATCAGGGGGTCGTTTTCTGCCGCGGCAAGAAAAATTGGCAAAGCCCAGTCACGGGTGAGCACGGCAATCACCAACCTGGAAGCGGATCTTGGTTTTGAGCTGTTTGATCGTAGCGCTCGCCTGCCAGTGCTAACGCCTGAAGGTAAAGAGATGTTTACCGAGCACAAGCCGTACTGGCACAATGCCAGCGCATGCAGTCCCGGGCGATGACAGTCTCTACTGGTGAAGAAATCTCATTGACGGTTGCGATGGACGAAGCGGTTCCTATTGTGTCGTTCGAGAACTTCTTTTTGCAAATTGCTGCGCAGTTTCCGTTATTGAAGCTAACAATCATCAATGGCTCACAGGATGATATTGCGCAGTGGGTAAGCGAAAAAAAGCCGATATAGGGATTCTTTTTCACGTAAAAAGTTTACCGGACTCATTGGATTTTATGCCTATTAGCCAGTTCTACCAGTCACTGGTGGTTTCATCCAGGCATCCGCTCGCATCTATTCCAGCTCCAAGCGTAAGTGAGCTGAATCGCTATCGTCAGTTAGTGATCCGGGAGCGAGTGGGGGGAAGCCTCGGCCAAGCCAATATCATCCAATCACTGGCACATTGATAGCTATTACTACATAGCTGCTTTGGTTATTCGAGGGGTAGGCTGGGCCTTAGTCCCCTGAGCATCTGGCGAAAGAGGAGTGGTATGCGAGCGAGCTGGTTGAGCTATCGGCAGAGCATATTCCTGACTCGCTGCTGGTGGAAATGGGGGTTGTGAAACGGCGGGATAAGGGTAACGGTAAGATCATGGCCTGGATGTACTCTGAGCTGAGCATAATGTTTAAGGGAGGTGCCTAATAGCAGCAGCGAGGTATCTATGCATAACTTTACGTTCTGCTAGCAAATTTTAAGACAAAATCGAGGTATGATTAGGGCATTAAGACCGAATCGATTGGGTATTTAGTGCAAACCATGTGTTCCCGTACAAGTTCATCTTCCGAAAAGCTGCCTTTGCTGCTAGCTGGTCCGATTCTGCGCAAATGCACGGCGACAGAGCTAACGCTGTGGCTTGTAACATCAGAGCCGTTAACCGCGAGTTTCTCCCTTTTTCATCCAGAAGATGAACAGCCCTTCTTTTCTGAAAGCGTAACGACAGCGGAGCAGATCCAGGTTGGCCTGTCTGCCTGGGTGGTGATGGCGAACATGAAAGGCACTTTTCCTGTCAATACGGTATTGGAATACCAGTTGATGACTCAGCGAGGGGATATTGCAGATCTGGTTCCTTCCTTGCTGTACTCCGGCGAAAAGCGGCTTTCATTCAGTATCAAAGCTCAGGCTGATTATGTGTTGCACGGCTCGTGCCGAAATCCCCCCCACTATCCGAGCAAGGACAGTCTGGTTGCTGCGGATGAGAAAGTGGCTTCGCAATCTGTTCCAGAGCGTCCGGCGTTGCTGATGATGAGCGGTGACCAAATCTATGCCGACCACGTTGCCGGGCCGATGTTGGATGCTATCCAGCAGGTTATCGGGTTGCTGGGGGGGTTGCCGGAAGAGACGTTTGCCCAAGGGCCAGTTGCCAATACTCAGTTATTATACCAGCACGATTATAACTTCTATGGCCGGGGGGGATAAGATCCTGCCTCATTATGTAGATAGCGGTAACTGGCTGTCTGATAATGGATTGAGGAAATGGTTGCCGCATCGTGGCAAGCCGATATTCAGCTCACGGGAATGTGAAAACCACCTGATGAGCTTCAGTGAATTCTTCGCCATGTATCTGCTGGTGTGGTCGCCGCAGTTGTGGCAGCTCGTCGATAGCGAACGCCTGAAGAAGTGCGGATTCCAGGTGGGCCAGCGGGTCTTGGAGCCAAAGTGGCAGCAGCTATGGCATGAAGAAAAGCAGCATATCGATGAATTTGTTGCAGAATTGCCGCAGGTTCAGCGCCTAATGGCGCATATTCCGACCTATATGATCTTTGATGATCACGATGTAACCGATGACTGGAACCTTACCGTTGGCTGGGAAAAAGTTGCCTACGGGAATCTATTCTCCCGTCGGGTCATTGGTAACGGACTACTTAGTTATTGGTTGTGTCAGGGGATGGGGGGGAAATGCGCCTGAATATTTTGACCAAGAGTTTATCGGGCTTGCCAAAGCGTATTTCTCACAGCCTAGCGGCGAGCGTCAGGATCAGTTTATCGATTACCTGTATCGGTTCGAGCAGTGGCATTACACTATCGAAACAACGCCGAAAATGCTGGTACTGGATACTCGTACCAGACGCTGGCGCTCTGAGTCGAAAATGAATAAGCCTTCTGGGTTGATGGACTGGGAAGCATTGACCGAGCTCCAACAGTCGCTACTCAATGAGCCCGCGGTGATCATTGTCTCGGCGGCACCTATGTTTGGGGTGAAGTTTATTGAAACGCTTCAGCGGGGAATGACCTGGCTCGGACAGCCGTTGCTGATTGATGCCGAAAACTGGATGGCGCATCCGGGCTCTGCCAATACGCTGCTCAGTATTTTCACCCATACCAAGACACCGACAAACTTCGTGATCCTCTCCGGCGATGTTCACTATTCGTTTGCCTATGATGTGAAGCTACGTTTTCGTCGCAGCAGCCCGAATATTTACCAAATCACATCGAGCGGGATCAAGAATGAATTCCCTAATGCCTTGCTGCGCTTTTGTGATGTGATGGACAGGGCACTGTATAGCCCACACTCTCCCTTGAACTGGCTTACCAAGCGAAAGCGGCTAAAAATTAAAAAACGCGATCCCGATACAACCGGGAACCACCGTTTGATAAATCGCAGTGCGATTGGTGAGTTGCATCTTGATAGCAACGGCAAGCCAAGCCGGGTTGAGATCCTGACCGCAGATGGCGACACTGTGTCTTTCCTGCCGATCGAAAAGCAATCCACCGAGCATGTTCAGGAACAACTGTAAGTGACTCTAGTTTTGCGTTACTTGTTCATCTGATACAAACGGCGAGGGCGACCTCCTGTTTTGTAGTTTAGAGTTAAGCGGATCACGCCTTCCGACTCTAAAAACTCCAGATAGCGCCTTGCCGTAATGCGGCTGACATTCATGCGTTCGCCAATTTCCTCGGCGGAAAAGTCGTGTAGTTTTTCCTCGTCCAGAATCGATTTCAACGAAGCTAGTGTGGTTGCATCAATCCCTTTAGGTGTCTGGCGTAATTGCTTTACAGGTGCCTTACGTAATATTTGGTCGATCTCGCCTTGATTAACGGTTTCTGTACGGGCTAGCTTTTGTTTGTATTGCTTGTAGTCATCAAGGGCTTGGTGAACACGAGACATGCGAATTGGCTTGACTAAATAATCGGTCACACCAAGCTGAACGGCCTTTTCGACCGTTGCTGTTTCTCGCTCGGCAGTCGTCATAATAAAATCACAATCTGCATTTTGTTCACGCAGTTGACGGATAATATCAATACCATTGCCATCGGGGTAGTGTGATGTCGACAAAGATTAATGTTGGTTTGAACGCCCCGTATTGCAACAAGGCATCAGAACAGCTTTCGCTGGCCGCAACTACCGTGAAATCAGGGTGTTGGTTGATGGTTGATTCGAGGGTGTAACTGGCTCGACTATCATCTTCAATGAGCATTACAGTAGTTTTAGTCATAATTAGTGATTTCATTTTTATCTAAGTAAATGCTGAATAGCGTTGTGTGTTGCTCTGTGCGTTCCCCAATCAATACTGCCATGGAAGTAATCGACCAGTTGTTTAACCAAGTACAGGCCAATACCACTTTGTTCACCGTCAAGTTTGGAGCTGACACCGAACTCTAAAATATGCTCGGTAATATCTTCGGGTACACCAGCACCGCTGTCTTGAACTTCTAAAATAATGTGGTTACTGCGATCACTTAAATATACATGTACTTCAGGTTCTTTATTCTCTTTATTTTGCCATGAAGCAAGTAAGGCATTATCAATTAAGTTACCGACCATTGTGACGAGTTTTTCTGAGATGTTTTTCTCGTAGCTCGATAAATTAGTGTCTATATCGATTGTGAATTTCACACCAATATCTGCCGCTTTGTTGAATTTTGCGAGTAATAAACTTGCAACGGCACTATCAGATACTGAAAGTACGATATTGCGAATAATAGATTGGTAACGATCCGTTTCTTGTTGAATAAAATCAATTGCTTCATCATATTTTTCGATTTGTAGCATGCCTGAAAGTACATTGAGCTTATTGGAGTATTCGTGCGTCTTGCTTCGTAGTAATTCCGTGTAATTCTTCAGGTAGGTGACTTCGCCTTCAAGTTCGCTTTGGTCAAGGTTGGCGAAAAATACAATGGCATGACCAAGCAATCCTTTAGGGGTGTTAATTGGATAGACATTGGCTCTGTATTTTAACTTACCAATATTAAACTCCCCTTGATGGAATACACCTTGATTTGCAAGAACCAAATGACTTAGCGGTGTGGAGTAGCGTGACAAAGGGTGATTTACGTAGTCATAGCGTCCCCCCCAGTATCCCCCCATGGAAAGCATTTTAATCGCGCTGTTATTGATCGTTGCTATATTCATGTTGCTATCTACCGCAATAATAGCGTCACGAATACTGTCTAGTACCATTTCATGCTCGCGAAATTTATTCACAATAAACTCGGGCTCATAGTCCAAGAAGGTACGTTTCATCTTGAATACGAACGCGATTATCGTACCTATCCCCAGCAGATAGACAATGCCGATAAGCATACCGATATGACCATATTGCTGTAACAAAATATCGGATGTTTTCTCGGATAAATATCCGATACAGATGCTCCAATGACGTTGCCATCCCAAAAAATAGGTGAAAAGTTACGGATAGCTTTACCGAGGGAGCCTGATGCAACACTGCTGTATTCATTCCCTCGCTCTAATGCAGGATAAATGTCGTCACCGATAAAATGTTTGCCGACTTTTTGAGGCTCGGGATGACTTAAACGCATGGCGCTTTTGTCGACGACCACGATAAAGGAAGCATCGGTACGGGGTTCTGATATCTTCTATATAGCTTTGCAGATAGTAACTCTGTTGCTTATTTTTGGCGTTAACCGCTCTATGACTACAGGGGTCATGGGGCGATTACGCGAGCAAGTTCTAGTCCCCCTCGCTTCAATGCCTTCCTGATGTGAATTTTGCAGTAAGAAAAAGATCGCAGTGGTAACGACGATAACAATAGAAGAGGTGGTCGCAACGGTAGTTAAGGCAGATAGCTCTTAAGTTTCATAATAGGCCTTTAGAGTAGCAATGTTCATGAGGGGTCAGTATAACGGGGCTCTCTGCGGATATTAATGTGTGCTGAGTCAGAAATAATGACGATTAGACCGCTCTATATTACTAAACCTTTTCGCCATACACCCGTTTACAAAAGTTACAAAAGATAAAGATAGTTACATTAATGGGGGCACTCAATATTCCAGTTTGTAAGTGTTGTTAGACTGCAGGAGAAATAATAATAACCCTACACAGAAAGGTGGAATATGTTTACCAACGACGTAATTACTATAAAAGATAAGCGCATGATTAATATAATTTTTGCGCTGTCTGCTGCTGTTATACTTTTTGCTACCATGCAAAATAAAATGCCGACGGGGATCATTGGCGCCATCGGCGTGATGGCGGTTGTCGGCTATATATTAAATGTGGTCGGCGACAAAACTCCTATCGTTAACCAGTTCTTTGGTGGCGGTGCCATTGTTATCATTTTTGGTTCTTCATACATTTTCCATAGTGGCATCATTCCTCACGAAATAGCCGGGACGATCACCACGTTTGTAAAAGGTGGGGGGTTCTTGTCTTTCTTCATCGCAAGTTTGGTAACCGGCTCGATTCTGGGCATGGATACCAATGTGCTGAAGAAGGCCGCATTGAAGTACATTCCGGTTATCTTTGGCGGTGTTGCATGTGCATTCTTGTTCGCCGGTCTTATCGGTAGCTTCCTGGGGGAAGGGTTCTTTGATTCCGTCATGCTGATTGCCTTACCTATCATGGGAGGCGGTATGGGCGCTGGCGCAGTACCTTTGGTTGAAATCATGTCGGGCAACTCCAGTATGTCAGCTGAAATGTTGATGTCGAAAATGGTACCGGCGTTGGCCATCGGTAATGCTATTGCCATCGTGATGGCAGGCCTATTAGACAAGCTGGGCAAGTTCTACCCCTCTCTGACGGGTAACGGCAAGCTAATGCGGGATGCAGAAGAACAACAGGATGAGCAAGAGCAAGAGCAGCCAACATCAATCAACGTGTTGGGTATTGGCGCATTGCTTGCGATTACAATGTACTTCGTTGGCGCAATGCTAAGCAGCGTCATTAGCATGCACACTTACGCATTAATGATCATCTTTGTTGCTCTAGTGAAAGTCATGGGCCTTATGCCACGCGAGCTAGAAAAAGCTGCGCACGCCTGGTATCAGTTTGTTGTTGATAACCTAACACCTGCGCTGCTTGTCGGTATCGGTGTCGCCTATACCGATTTGAACCAAATCATCGCCTCTTTAAACCTTGTGTACTTTCTTATGGTATTCGCAACTGTGTTCGGTGCAATCATTGGTACTGCAATCATTGGGCGTTTGATGGGTTTCCATCCAATCGAAGCGTCGATTACTGCCGGTCTTTGCATGGCTAACATGGGAGGAACTGGTGATGTGGCAGTGCTTGCAGCAAGCAAGCGTATGGAACTAATGCCTTTTGCTCAAATTTCATCACGAATCGGCGGTGCGTTCATGCTGATCCTCGCCACTCTTATTCTTGAAATGCTGCAGTAGGGTAAAATTATGTCATACATACAACCGCATATTTCAAGCGCCGAGACAGCACCAAACAAACATTCGGCCCTTCATGCATCATTAGGAAATATTAATAATCAGACAGCGCAGATCCGTTTCTCGATAGATGTTGCCGGAAATGATTTATCGAAGTATCTGATGCTAAGGCATGTTCAAGACCAAAATGAGCGCCTGTTTTACCACTATATCCGTAACAATATTAAAGACAGCCTACCGTATATCTATACGCCATCAGTGGGCGATGCATGTGAGAAATATAGCTACCTTAACTTTGCACCGCGCGGTTTATATTTTTCTTACCGTGGCGACGAGCAAGTAAAAGCAACCATTGACAGTATCACAAATGATGTTGACGTGATTGTGGTAACCGATGGCTCTCGTGTGCTGGGTTTGGGTGATTTGGGTATCGGTGGTATGGGTATCTCGATTGGTAAACTTTCGCTGTACACCGCTGTAGGCGGTATTCCACCAGAGCGCACGCTACCAGTCTGTATTGATATCGGTACTAATAACCCTGCGCTAAAGCAAGACCCACAGTACCTGGGGTGATAAAGGCGATCGTATCGACGACGATGCTTTCTACCATTACCTTGATGAGATCATGCAAGCTCTTGTCACTCGATGGCCCAAGGCAATTATCCAGTTTGAAGACTTCAGCAATAATCATGCGTATCCGTTACTGGAAAAGTACCGAGATCAATACCGTTGTTTCAATGACGATATTCAAGGTACGGCGACAGTTAGTGCTGCGACAATTAAACGGGCGTTGCTGAAAGCTGGGAAAGAGCCGTCAACCTCCCGGGTATTCGTGGTTGGTGGTGGTTCTGCGGGTTGCGGTATTGCTCGGCTTATAGAAGATAGCTTTGAATTTGAGAGCAATCATGGTGTTTGCATTATCGATCGCGAAGGCCTGTTGTTTGAAGACTCCGAGGACCTATCTGCGATGCAGAAAAGCCTGGCTCGTCCCTCTGTTGAGCGTCCTGCAGGGAAGCCGACATTGAGCCTGATTGAAGCCATCGAGCACTACAAACCTGATGTGTTGGTAGGCGTCACGGGTGTGGCCGGCTTGTTTACCGAAGCGACCATCAAAACCTTGGCTGCAAACACCCGAACGCCAATCATTATGCCATTGTCTAACCCTGTTAGTGCTTGCGAAGTGACTCCGCAGCAAGTGTTCGACTGGATTGGAAATGATGTCATTGTCACGACCGGCAGCCCTTTTAAACCCGTTCAGTATGGCAATCAGAGCTATACCATTTCTCAATGCAATAACGTGTACGTTTTCCCCGGTATTGGGGCTTGGTGCCAAAGTGGCGAATGCGACGTCAGTCTCTAATGGCATGCTATTGAAAGCGGTAGATGTATTGGCAACTTTCAATTGTACGCGATGCTCAGATAACGAAGTGCTGCCTGCCATTGAATCCACGTTGGAAGTATCAAAAGCGATTGCGATTGCTGTTGCGAAACAAGCAATTAAAGAAGGGGTTATCCGAAGTGATGACATCATCAGATGACGCTGATATTACCGCAATGATCGAACATGCTTTCTGGAATCCAGAGGTTGGTACAGCCAGCCTGTAATGTCGGGGCGTTCACGTTCCCAAAGAGTAAATAGGCAGAAATTGTGAGACCGGCAGCTCCTGTGTCGGCTCATGATTTCTGCAAGAAATCTACGCACTTTAAATTTTTATTGTATTACCTATCGGAGGGTCGATGTGAAGACTATTACCACAGATATCGCAGTAATCGGCGCAGGCGGTGCCGGCTTACGTACTGCTATTGCGGCTGCAGAAGCAAACCCAGACTTAGAAATTGCACTAATTTCCAAAGTTTACCCAATGCGCTCTCATACCGTAGCTGCAGAGGGGGGGG
>LLEM01000049.1_pt1 | contig 27444 bp, 29 predicted proteins | sample 595841 | NCBI WGS metagenome assembly LLEM01 (sample SAMN02919313, study PRJNA255460) | bioreactor metagenome | biome: chemostat; feature: culture 2012_10.2; material: sediment; isolation source: day64 10degC chemostat 2012 inoculated with Wadden Sea sediment taken from... | place: Germany: Bremen ...
GTTTAGCTAACACTTGGTGTTGGCTAGGCTGCGTATGTTACGCGCCTCTAATTTTAAGTCAAGGAGTTTTTTGAACTTATCAAAACCGCTTCCTGACTGACTTCAATAAAGCAAAAGGTTAAATTTTAACGCTTTCGACCCATTCACTGAAGAGGCTGGCCATTCTATGCAATTTAAAAAGAGTGTCAAGCACCTTTTCTTAAAGTGTTTTTTTAGAACTCCCAGTTACCTACAAGTTATACACAGCTTGCAAATAGCTTACTAAGTATCGCTGTGCCTTGTTGGTGAGGCAGCATTATAGGGGGGGAAAGGGAGATATAACAATCGATTTATTGTTCTTTATTCACCGAATGCTGACAATTCAATCTATAACCCATAAAAATGACAATAAATACACCCATCCAAACACTCAAGATGAAGTATCAAAACTCATTACAGTAGATTAAGCGTAGTCAATAATAGGAAGCCTTGATCTTATTTTAGAGAATTCGCAAAAAAGGCAGCCAATAGCTGCCTTAATGTTATTGCAAAACAATCACCATTAAATGGCGACAATGAAGTAAGGGTTCAGCAACTCTTCGCGATGATAACTGAGGATTTCTCCCGAAAACTGTTTTACCGTCGCTCCCGCACTTTCAGCAATACATTGCCCTGCGGCAGTATCCCACATCATTGTAGGCCCCAAACGTGGGTAATATTGCGCACGTCCTTCAGCAACCAAACAGAACTTTAGCGATGAGCCAACTTCGGTCATCTTATGCTCCCCAAGTTGCTCTAGGTAACTTGCCATGTCAGGGCTAGGGTGAGAACGACTGCCTACAACAGTTGGAACGGTTGCTGGCCGGATCTTAATCTGATCTCGACCTGCTTTAGTCTGAAGCCAAGCCTTTTCACTATCACCTAACCATGTCTTATCCAATGCCGGCGCATGAACAACCGCTAAGGTTGGCTTACCATTCTCAATCAAAGCAATGTTAACGGTAAACTCACCATTCTGACGCAAAAACTCTTTAGTTCCATCTAAAGGGTCCACCAGCCAAAATGAAGTCCAATGCTGTCTTTCTGGCCAAGGAGTATGAGCAGATTCTTCAGAGAGAATAGGAATATCTGGCGTCAGCTCTTTTAGCTGCTCAACAATAATCGCATTGGCGGCGAGGTCGGCTTCAGTTACCGGACTACTATCAGCCTTTTCGGAAACTTGAACATTGCCATGATAACGCTCCATGATAGCCACTCCGGCTTCAAGCGCGATGCCATAAATTGATTCGAGTAGAGTACTCACTCGTGGCGGCTCCTTTTATTAGCAGATGATCTGACGTTGTCTCAACGACTCCAAACACAGCTCAACCAACTCTGCTATCGATGCCTCTCCAGCCTGCAAATGGATTTCTGGAGAATCCGGCGCCTGATATTCAGAATCGATCCCTGTGAACTGCTTAATTTCACCTGCTCGTGCTTTCTTATACAAGCCTTTCGGATCACGCTTCTCACATTCAGCTAGCGGCGTATCAACAAATACTTCAAGAAATTCCCCTTCCGGCAATAGATCACGAACCAACTGACGCTCCTGACGGTGGGGAGAAATGAATGCACTCAATACAATTAGCCCTGCGTCAGCCATTAACTTTGCCACTTCTCCTATTCGTCGAATATTCTCACGACGATCTTCAGTCGAGAACCCCAAGATCACGACACAATCCATGCCTGACATTATCGCCATCCAGCAAATAGGTATGATGCCCCAACTCCGCAAGACGGGATTCCAGGGCACCAGCAACTGTTGATTTTCCCGCACCACTCAAGCCGGTAAACCACATTACACAAGGTTTCTGCTTTTTTTGCTGGGCGCGGAAAGCCTTATCTGTCTGATGGCGATGCCATACAACGTTCTCATCATCATGAGGTTGAACTGCGGCTGTCATAATAAACTCCGTTTCATGACGTACTATTTAAAAATCGCATTAAAAAGGGAACAGTTGAGGGGATCAACGTAAGTACAACCACGGAATAAACAATGGATACCGGTAATCCTACTCGCAGATAATCAATTAACTTGTAGTTCCCTACGCTATAGACCAACAAATTGGTCTGATAACCATAAGGGGGAAATAAAACTGGCACTTGCTCCAAACAAGATTGCCATAATAAAAGGCATCGGATCGGCGCCATAACTCACAGCCAAACTATATGCGATGGGAAAAGACAGAGCAGCAGCTGCATTATTGGTAACCAATTCAGTAAGGATCAGAGTCAACAGGTACACAGCAACTAACGCCCCCCCATAGATCCCCCCCCAGTCGTCGAGTGATGCCATCAGCATATTCCCCATTCGCTCGGACAAGCCGCTGGAAATCATCAGCTGAGCAAGCGATAACGCAGAACCTACAATCACAACAATATCGATAGGAAAGCGCCGTCGAATCTCTGCAAAAGAGATAATCCCGGAGGCTACCAGTATAAGAAGATAAGCGGCAAGCCCATTAATAATAGGGAAGACTTCAAGCAGTGCTGCTGCTATCACTCCCATAAACCCCAGTAAGACGCTTAAGCTCTTGCTGCTATCTAAACGAGCGCTGGAATCTAGTCCATTAACCAAGACAAACTCTCGATTTAACTGCTGTTTTTTTCATTAAACGCTTTACCCGGTACAACTACCAATGTATCACCGGCATGCAGCTCAATATTGCCAAGTCCTCCCCCCCAAGCGTTCATGACCTCGACGAATTGCTACGACGACTGCATCAAAGCGCTCTCTGAAACGTACACTTTTAAGGGTTTTTCCACGGATACCTGCAGAATGGCTGACGATCACTTCCAACATCGATTGACCATTAAGATGATGCTGACCGAATAGATGCAAGCCATTTATTTCTTGTAAAGTGGTGACACTTTCAATATCACCGCAAAACAACAAACTATCGCCTGCCATTAATCGGGTATCGGGGCATACCGGTGCAATTTTTTTACCGTTACGGATTACCTCAGCCAAAAACAAGCGACGTAACGCCCGCAAACCATTTTCGGCGACTGTTTTACCGGCAAGCGGCGAACCACCTTCGATTCGGGCCTCAAGAAAATAAGGCAAATCATCCTGGCTATGATCATCATAAACAGGTAACAAATAACTGAGAGGGATTAAAATAATCAACCCAACCACCAGTACTGCCAAGCCAATAGATGTTGGAGCAAAAAAGCCTAGACTTGGTAGACCGGCATCTTCAACGAAACTATTAATGATTAAATTTGTAGAAGTACCAATCAGGGTTAGGGTTCCACCCAAAATCGCAGTATAAGATAGAGGGATCAACAACCTTGAAGGTGCATGGCGCTGGTTACGTTTGATTGCACCGATCAAAGACACAACCACTGCTGTGTTATTGGTAAATGATGACAGAAACGCCGTCGATAAACCTAGCTTAGCCACCACGCTAGACTGACCGCCTTGCGAAATCTGACGCCCGACCCAACTGATCAAGCGGGTTTTCTCCAAGGCAACGGAAACAAGGATAAGCAACACCAAGGTCAATAGTGATGAGTTAGTAAAGTTGCCTGCCAAGGTTGGCAAGTCAATCATTCCAACCTGAAAACCGACAAAGGCCGCCCCCCCGGCAAATAAATAAGCCGGCTTGATCCGTGTTGTCAGCAAACAGGTTACTATCACCATTAACATGGCAAGAACCATTCCTTGTTCCCAACCCATGCTATTATTCCAGTAGTTTACTGATATCTTTAGCATCCCAATGCGGGAAATGCTTACGGACCAATGCATTGAATTCAATTTCGAATGCACTGAATTGGCTTTCTTGTTGTTTGCCTACCCCAGCCAAAGCCTCACGCACCATACCTGCCCCAACGGTTACGTTGGTTAAGCGATCAATAATAATGAAACCACCGGTATCAACACTATTTTGGTAAGCATCAACGGCAATCGCTTCATTTAACGTCACTTCACACAAACCAATACCATTAAGCGGTAGGGCATCTACTGCGAAAGTATCTAGGTTGTTGATATCGACCTGATGGCGAATGGCTTCAATTGAACCAACCGTTTTCTTGCCGGCTACTTTAATATCGTACTGACGGCCAGTTTCCAGTGGTGCTTCAGCCATCCAGACAATATCCGCCAACAAGTGGTTGCTCAGTGGAACATTATCACCAGCTGAAACAATGGTATCACCACGCTGATGTCGATTTCATCAGCCAAGGTTAATGTGACTGCCAGACCTGGGTGAGCTTCAGGTAAATCACCATCAAAAGTTACAATACGATCAATAGTAGAAGTTTTACCCGAGGGTAATGCCTTAATCTTATCGCCCACCTTCACGATCCCAGAGGCAATCGTGCCCGCAAAGCCTCGGAAGTCTAAATTAGGACGATTGACATACTGTACAGGGAAACGGAAATCACCTGACTCTCGCTCCTGGCCAAAATCGACGTCTTCGAGTAGCGTCAGCAATGAATCACCATCATACCAAGGCGTTTTATCACTCAATCCAACAACGTTATCGCCCTCAAGAGCAGAAAGCGGCACCAACTTAATATCAAGTTCAGCATTAAGCTTTTCGGCAAACGCTAAATATTCATCACGAATGGACTCAAAACGTTCTTGCTGGTAATCCACCAAGTCCATTTTGTTAATGGCTACCACAAAATGGCGAATACCCAATAAGCTGGCGATATAAGAATGGCGACGAGTTTGGTCTAATACCCCTTTACGAGCATCAATTAGGATAACCGCAACATCACAGGTCGATGCACCTGTAGCCATATTTCGAGTGTACTGTTCATGCCCGGGGGTATCAGCAATGATGAATTTACGTTTCTTGGTCGAAAAATAACGGTAAGCAACATCAATGGTGATGCCCTGCTCGCGCTCGGCCTGTAGGCCATCAACGAGTAGTGCAAGATCAGGTTTGTCACCCGTAGTACCGACTTTCTGGCTATCGGTATGGATTGCTGCCAACTGATCTTCATAAATCTGGTGGGAATCATGAAGCAAGCGGCCAATCAATGTACTCTTGCCATCATCAACAGAGCCACAGGTCAAAAAACGAAGCAGCGATTTATTATGGTGCTGGTCAAGGTAAGCTTCTATGCCTAGCTCAGCCACTTGTTGTTCAATAAGACTGTTCATGTATCTTTCCTTAGAAGTAACCTTGACGCTTTTTCAATTCCATCGAGCCTGACTGATCGTGATCAATCGCCCGTCCCTGACGCTCACTCGATGTTGCCACCAGCATCTCTTCAATAATGCCCGGCAAAGTATTGGCCTCAGATTCAATGGCACCTGTCAGCGGATAGCAACCCAAGGTACGGAAACGTACACTCTTGTGCTCAATTTTCTCACCCGGTTGCAGCTCCATACGCTCATCGTCCACCATGATCAACATGCCATCACGGTCAACAACCGGACGCACCTCAGAAAGGTACAGCGGAACAATCTCAATGCCTTCTAAATAGATGTACTGCCAGATATCCAGCTCTGTCCAGTTTGATAACGGGAAGACACGAATACTTTCACCTTTGTTTATTTGGCCGTTGTAGGTTTTCCAAAGCTCTGGACGCTGGTTTTTCGGATCCCAGGTATGATTCTTGTCGCGGAATGAATAAACCCGTTCTTTGGCTCGAGATTTTTCTTCGTCACGTCGCGCCCCACCGAAGGCGGCATCAAAACCATACTTATTCAGAGCCTGCTTCAGACCCTGAGTTTTCATGATATCAGTGTGCTTGGAAGAGCCATGTTTGAAGGGACTGATCCCCCCCATCGTCATGCCTTCCGGGTTTTTATGTACCAGCAAATCAAAGCCGTATTTTTCCGCGGTGCGATCGCGAAACTCGATCATCTCACGGAATTTCCAGTCGGTATCCACATGCAGAAGAGGGAATGGGATCTTGCCCGGATAGAACGCTTTGCGGGCAAGGTGCAACATAACCGATGAATCTTTCCCGATGGAATACATCATCACAGGGTTATCGAACTCAGCAGCGACTTCGCGGATGATATGAATACTCTCCGCTTCTAGCTGCTTGAGGTGGGTTAAACGTTTAGGGTCCATCACTCTCTCCATACTATGCCAGCTTCACAGCAGCAGGCTGCTGCGGTTGCTGTTCCTGCTTTCCGAACCAATGTAGTTTTTCTGATAAATTCACCACTTCCCCCGATCACAATCAATGAAGGTGAAGCAGCATGTTGAGCTAATGTTGCCAGCTCACCGAGCTGACCTTTCAATACTTTCTGAGATTTCTGGGTACCACGTTCAATAATAGCAACAGGCGTATCAGCCGCCCCGACCGTGGCCTAGTAATTGCTGCTGGATGTAGCTGGATTTCATCAGCCCCCATATAAATCACCAAGGTTTGCTTGCCGCGGGGCCAAGGTTGACCAATCCAGCTGATCGCCATCAGGTTTAAGGTGACCGGTAATAAACATCGCGGTTTGGGCGTAATCGCGGTGTGTTAGCGGAATTCCCGCATAGGCGGTAGCTCCTGCTGCTGCCGTAATACCCGGGACGACCTGGAACGGAATACCTGCATCAAACAATACTTCCAGCTCTTCGCCACCACGGCCAAAGACAAATGGGTCACCACCTTTGAGCCGCACTACCCGCTTACCTTGTTCAGCATAACGAACAATGAGCTGATTGGTTTCTTCCTGTGGGACACTATGAAAACCGGCTTTTTTACCGACGCAGACCAGTTCAGCATCACGGCGAACTAAGTCCATCACTTCATCAGAAACCAAGTAGTCGTAGAGCACAACATCGGCCTGTTGCATGAGTTGTAAAGCACGTAGCGTCAGCAGTCCTGCATCACCGGGACCAGCACCAATCAGCGCAACTTGCCCCTGAGGCAAAATCAGCTGCTGCGCCTGCTGTGATAAGGAAACCAGTTCCTGCTCGGCTTCTTGTTCCTGACCTGAAGCAACAAGCTCAGAGAAGCGCACGTCAAAGGCTTGCTCCCAAAAATACCGACGCGCGGTGACGGATGACACTGTTTGGGCCAACCGCTCGCGGAACCGCCCTGCAATACTGGCCATCCGGCCAAGGTGCTGGGGTAATAACGCTTCTAATTTTTCGCGAATTAATCGAGCAAGAACAGGCGCCTTACCCGAAGAAGAAATGGCAACGATGATAGGCGAACGATCAACAATAGAGGGCACAATAAAACTGCAACGCTGAATATCATCAACCACATTCACCATCACCTGCCGTTGATTGGCTGACTGATACACCAAAGCATTCACCGCCTTACGCTCAGTCGCAGCAATGGCCAAGAAGATGCCGTCTAAATCTGACGGTACAAACTCTTCGGCCTGATGCGTGATACGTCCCGCCTGCAGGGCTTGCTGGAAATCATCATTGAGTTCACGGGCAATCACTCGCACATCGCTCCCGCCTTTAATAACATACGGCTTTACGCCATGCGACGTCACCGCCACCGACAACCAAACAAGGTCGACGTTTTATGTCTGCAAAAATTGGCAAGTAATCCATTTACAGCGCCCTCCACTCCTATAACTAAAAGTACTATAGTCGGGGCTTGAATATTACCTGAAATTCTAAAATTTCATTTTTTATTCCAAAAAGTTTGGATGACGTATATATGAGGTGTATATGAAGAGCTATTATCGCCCCTGCTAATGAACCAGTCTTAAAACAGCAGCAATTACAGGTAAATATAGCCTAGGTTCATATTTGCTCTAGGTGCTTAAGGTTTATGTTATTCCTTTTTTGTATTACCGCTGAAATTAGAACAGATGAAATCATAAGCATAATGAGATTTTGTCCACCTTTTTAAGCAAAAAAACGAGATTCCCGGCACAATTAGGTAACCAGTTCACGTAATACCGACATGATTTTTGATACCTTAAACACGCTTTCCTGTTCAATACCCTGGAGAAAATCATGAAACTATCTGCCAAGCCACTGTCAATTGCAGTACTTGGTGGCCTGCTGACTATTGCGGGCCCTGCCACGGCTGAAACAATCAAGTTACGTATTTTGGAAACTACCGATATCCATACCAATGTGATGGATTACGACTACTACAAAGATAAGCCGACCAAAAAAACAGGCCTTGTCCGTACTGCCACGCTTGTCAAAAAAGCGCGTGCTGAAGTTGCTAACAGTGTCTTGGTCGATAACGGTGATTTGTTGCAGGGTAGCCCTATGGGTGACTACATGGCGGCCAAAGGGATCAAGGCTGGCGAGATTCACCCCGTTTATAAAGCCATGAACCAACTGGATTATGATGTTGGTAATTTGGGTAACCACGAGTTCAACTATGGGTTAGATTTCCTGAAAACCTCGCTTAAAGGCGCAACTTTCCCTTATATCAACTCGAACGTGATTGACCTGAAAACAGGTAAAAACATGTTCACGCCTTACATTATCAAGCCGCATACCTTCAAAGATACCGATGGTGTAGAACACGAAATCAAAGTAGGTTATATCGGCTTTGTTCCACCACAAATTCTGATCTGGGATAAGAAGAACCTGGAAGGCAAAGTCGAAGCGCTAGATATCAAACAAGCCGCTGAGAAATTTGTTCCGAAAATGAAGGCAGAAGGTGCAGATGTTATTGTCGCCATCCCTCACTCGGGCGTATCGGCAGACCCATATAAAGTCATGGCAGAAAACTCTGTTTACTACCTCACAGAAGTAGACGGTATCGACGCCATTGCCTTTGGCCACTCTCATGCTGTTTTCCCTGGAAAAGATTTCGCCAATATTCCCAATACAGATATTGAAAAAGGCACAATCAATGGTGTTGCCGCAGTAATGCCAGGCCGTTGGGTGATCACCTTGGTGTGATGGATCTTGTTTTGGAAAAGGACGGGGGAGCAGTGGGCCGTCACTGGAGCACAAACCGAAGCTCGCCCTATCTACGACAAATACAAAAAAGAAGCTCTTGTCGAAGCTGACGAGAAACTCGTTGCAGCTGTCAGCGATGATCACAAAGCTACCCGAGAATTTGTCAACCAGCCCATCGGCAAAGCCAGTGATGTGATGTACAGCTTCCTGGCGCTGGTTCAGGATGATCCGACCGTTCAGATCGTTAGCCTGGCCCAGAAAGACTATGTCGAGCGCTTCATTCAGGGTGACCCGGATCTGGACGGCATTCCTGTTCTATCTGCCGCCGCACCATTCAAAGCAGGTGGCCGCGGTAACGATCCAGCCAACTTCACCGAGGTGGAATCCGGTCAACTGACTTTCCGTAATGCTGCCGATCTTTACCTGTACCCGAACACTTTGGTTGCGATGAAAGTAACCGGTAAAGAAGTTAAAGAATGGCTGGAGTGTTCTGCAGGCCAATTCAACCAAATCAACCTAGACAGCACCGAGCAACAAGGACTGATCAACTGGGATGGTTTCCGCACCTATAACTTCGATGTGATTGATGGCGTTAACTACACCATTGATATCTCGCAGCCGGCTCGTTATGACGGCAACTGTAAGCTGATCAACGACAAAACATCACGAATTAAGAAACTGACGTTCAATGGCAAGCCTGTTGAGCCGACTCAGGCATTCATCATTGCGACCAACAACTACCGAGCATACAGCGGTAAGTTTGCCGGAACCGGCGAAGAGTTCGTTGCATTTGCTTCACCGGATGAGAACCGTACCGTTACTGCCGATTACATCAGCCGGATCAGCAAAGAAAAAGGCCTGGTAACACCAAGCGCCGACAACAACTGGTCCTTTGCGCCGCTGAAGAGCGACAAAAAAACTCAATGTAACATTCGAAACCTCGCCAAGCGACAAAGCAACGCAGTTTATTAAAGACAAAGGCCAGTACCCTATGGAAAAAGTGGGTACGGACAAAGTTGGCTTTGCCGTTTACCGTATCGACTTGCAAAAATAGTCCCTGACACTCTGTCATACCCAACATACCGCGGCTTAGTCCGCGGTATTTTTTTGCTATGATGGCAGCATAGACCAATAACAAATGACATCCATTATGAACGAAGTCCTACAAGCCTTTCTCTGTCAACTTGGCGCCTCACCTGAGACAATCCAAGGTGCAGTCGCTGTCGCCGAGCCGATGGAGCTCCCGACCCGGCATGTACTGCTCAACCAAGGGGAACAACCGGCCTATTGTTACTTTCTGCTCGACGGACTTTGCCATGCCTGCTACCTCACCGCGGAGGGCAAACAATTCAGTAAAGAGTTCTATTGGGATCAAGATGTCCTGATTGGCTTTGAAAGTATCATCAATGAGGTACCTTCACCTTTTTTACTGGAGACCCTCTCTGCCAGCAAGCTGCTTGCACTGCCTGTCAGCCTACTTCAACAATGGCGGGATCAGGGAAACCCACTCTACCTTCGTCTGCTCGAGCGCCAACTAAGCTACAAAGAGCGAAAAGAACGCTTCATGCTGATGCACAGCCCGGAAGAACGTTACCAGCTGTTTACGTCCAGCTTCCCCGAGCTACTGAGCCGTATTGCCGACTATCAGATAGCTTCTTATCTTGGCATCACACCCATTAGCTCAGCAGAATCAAAAAACGCCTTGAAGAAGAGGAATAATTAACATTCGTTAATGCCAGAAAAGCATATTGTCATTAACCTGCAGCTAGACCCTGTATCCATCAAGGAGAATACGATGCAATGGCAATGCCTGCCTTTTGAACAGCTCACGACCCACCAACTTTATGACTTGCTAAAACTCAGAGTCGATGTCTTTGTGGTCGAACAAAACTGCCCCCTACCCTGAGCTAGATAACAGTGACCGACAAGCAGGTACTCACCATTTACTGGGGTACCAAAATGATGATCTCGTAGCCTATCTTAGGCTACTGCCTCCGGGTACTACCTATACCAATACCAGTATTGGACGTGTGCTAACGGCAGCCAGCGCAAGGGGAACCGGGGCTGGCCACGAGCTACTCCAGCGAGGGCTAGAATACGCAGAACAACTTTGGCCGGATCACACTATCGACATCGGTGCCCAATCTCACCTGCTGCACTATTATAGCCGCTATGGCTTTGAAGTTATTTCCGATGAATATCTGGAAGATGGTATTCCGCATGTGGATATGAGGCTGAGCAAAGGCATCGTGTGTGAGTAGGCTGTCCCCCCCGTTTGCGGTTGGGGGGGCATTGCTGTTGCTACTGGGCAACCTGTCCTCTTCATTTTCTGATGTAGCGGTGAAACTACTGGAAGGTGGTGTGAGTGCATTTCAATATATGTTCATCCGCCAACTGCTGAGTGTCTTGCTGCTATTTCCACTATGGCTGAGACTGACACCCCCCCAGCAACAAGCTATCGGTAACTGCAGCATTACTCTGATCCGTTCCCATCTGGTACTGGCTGGCAGCGGCTTTGTTATGGTCGCCCTAACTTGGCTTCCGCTGGCGACTGCCAATGCACTTTTTTACGCCGCCCCACTGCTGATGTTACCCCCTTTCAGCCTGGCTGCTTAAAGAGAAACCAGAGCGACAAAAAGTAATAGCAACTATCGTGGGCTTTTGTGGCGTATTGGTGGTATTACGGCCAGATCAGTTTCATTGGGCCGCGGTAGCGGCACTGGGTTGCGCTTTCACGCTGGCGTTATATAACGTCTTGGTAAGAAAGCTGCCCGAGCACCAACCCGTCGTCAGTACATTATTCTGGACCGGGGGGGTATTATCGTTACCTCTGGCTGGCATTCTCGCCGCCCTATTCTGGCAACCGATAACCGCGATGGAATTACTGCTTATTGCTGCAAGCGCGTTGTTCACCCTTGGTTATCACGCTGCGGCGTTGCTGCCTACCGGCGTGCCAAGACCTGCCAGCTCGGGCTGATTGAATACTCAGGCTGATTTTTGTTACTCTTCTGGGGGGGTCGTCGGATTTGATGAAAAACCAGATCTGTTAACAACCATGGGGATCACCCTGATCGTGGTGCCGATGCTACCGCTTCCGAGGCAGCACCGCACGAAGAGGCCGATCGAAGATACCGCTCAATGACGATGCCAAATTGAAAAAGGCCACTTAGCGGCCTTTTTTCATCAACGGGAATCGTTATTGGCTTCGAACAAAACTGCCATCAGAACGACGGAAAAACATCACAGATTCTCCCTTACGGCGCTCTATCTGCAATACATCCAGCCCGCCTCTTGCCGTTTGCTTATAGCGCAACCACTGACCGGCTTTGATCCGGCTCAACGGCTTGTCTTTGCCCTCAATAGCCGCAACCGCATAGAGATCGGTTAACGGTAACAACTTGTCACGGAAGATATTAGCCAGTGTCTCACCCTGCTGTACCTGATATTTCTGCCATTGGGCTTCTGCTGGCTGCTTTTCCACCTGCGGCTTACTGGCAGGGGGGGAAGCAGGCTCAGATGCAGTGACCGCTGTCCGTACAGGTGATTGGGGTTCGGTACGCTGGCCGACCGGAGGTGGTGTTTGCTGGTCTTTATCAAGATCAATCACAAGCTCACGCCGCTCGGATTCTCCCGAAGTCGCAGTCGGTGCCTGTTCACTTGCCGGTAACAACACCAGTACCCCAACCACTGGCAGCAACACCATAAGCGCCCTGCGATGCAAAGATGGCAAGGCCAACCACTTAGCTTTCAGTGGCGCCAGTTTGGCTTTCAATAGATCGCTGCTGACACTAAAACTTTCCTTGCTAAAGGAAAAACGGGGGAAGTTTAAACTCACTTTTTTTCTTTGAACGGCGTTTGGCCTGTCCCATATTCAACACTCCGGCGCTCTCAACTCACGCTATCAAACGACATCTTGTCACAAAAGTTTACCCCCCCTTGGGGTCGAAACTGTTATCCTGCCTGCTTTAATTCACTCTACATTAAGAGAAGACACCATGTCTGACGTTAAACTAGATACAGTTGAAACTAAAGCAAGCTACGGTATCGGTCTACAAATGGGCCAACAGCTAGCACAAAGCGGTCTTGAAGGCCTAAACGTTGCTGCTATCGCTAAAGGTATCGCAACTTCCCTAACTGGCGAAATGCCTGAAATCGAAGTTGACGAAATCAACAATGCACTGCGTGACATCCACACTCGTGCAGAAGCGGCTCGTGAAGAGCAAGCTAAAGTTGCAGCAGCTGACGGTGAAGCTTTCCTAAAAGATAACGCACTACGCTCTGAAGTAACAGTGACTGAATCTGGTCTTCAGTACGAAGTTCTTGTTGAAGGTAACGGCGAAATCCCAACTTCAGACAAGCAAGTTCGCGTTCACTACCACGGCGAACTAACTGACGGTACTGTATTCGACAGCTCTGTATCTCGCGGTCAGCCTGCAGAGTTCCCTGTAACTGGCGTTATCGCTGGTTGGGTTGAAGCTCTTCAAATGATGCCTGTTGGCTCTAAGTGGAAGCTATACATCCCTCAAGATCTAGCTTACGGTGAGCGTGGCGCAGGTGCTGCTATCCCTCCGTACGCTGCACTAGTATTCGAAGTTGAACTACTAGACATCCTGTAAGGTTCTTGATACCACACAGAACATACGAAGCGGTGCCCCTCTGGCACCGTTTTTTTATCCTATCAAAACCCCCCATACACTGCCAGCATTAGTAAAACACATTTTTTCAATTTAATTTGGTATTTACGCCGCATTCCCCACTACGCTTATAACGTTAATCACAGGAGGATGCCATGGGATACAAACCATCAATTATCGGTCGTTTACTCGTACTCACAACACTGTTTAGCAGTTTAGTTTTCTCAACCACCAGCCTCGCTTTCAGTCTGTCAGACCTGTTTGGCGGGAGCGATGACGAACAAACCGCAGCCAGCACAGCCAACCCCCTTAACAGATATACTCAGCAGTCAACTCGGCGTCTCACAAGAACAAGCGGCAGGCGGCGCGGGAGCCTGTTGTCACTGGCATCAAGCCAGCTCAGTGGCGATCAGGCTAGCGAGCTAAGCAAAATGATCCCCGGTGGGGATGCCCTCAGTGCGGCTATCCCACCCGGCCTTAGCGGTATGCTGACCAATATAGATACGATTAACCAGGTGTTCTCAGCACTCGGTATGGATGCCAGTATGGTCAGCCAGTTCGTTCCTGTTGTCATGCAATTTCTTGGCAGTCAGGGGGCCAGCGCTGGGTTGATGGATGCCCCTGGGGAAAGTTTGGACTCCGGCCAGCTAATAAAACGGACTAACAAATCGCGACAACGAGGATATAGCATTAGACGTTTTCCTTGTCAGAAATAAGTTAAATATTCACTAAAAACAGCGATCTGACAACCCAACAATCACCCCCATAAAAAAACCTTATCTGCCTGCCTACTCGCAATTGTCAGATAAGGTTTTTATTGTTTGTGGCCGACTAACTGGTATCTATCGCATCAAATACCCGAACCATCGGACTCGGCATCGTCCTCATGCAAGCCACATTCACGCTTGAGCCCAAAGAAGCGGGTTTCCTCTTCTTTCATACCCGGCTCCCACTTACGGGTAGTATGAGTATCACCAACTGATAAATACCCTTGCTCCCATAACGGATGATATGGCAATTCATGCAGGGTCAGATATTGATGGATATCCTTGTTCGTCCAATCGATCAACGGCAAAAATTTAAACACACCGTTCTGGATAGCCAGTACCGGCAAGGTCGCTCGGGTATCGGACTGCTCTCGGCGCAACCCTGAGAACCAGCAACCGACTTTTAGCTCATCCAACGCACGGCGCATAGGTTCAACCTTATTCAGCCGGTTATACTGCTTGATCCCATCAACCCCCCCCTGATCCCATAATTGACCAAACCGGGCCTCCTGCCAAGAAGTGCTCATCTCCGAACGATACACGTACAGATTCAGCGACAGCTGATCGGTCAGCTGATCAATAAACTGATAGGTTTCTGGGAATAAATAGCCCGTATCGGTCAAAATCACCGGCATATCAGGTTTGACCTGAGTCACCAGATGCAGCATCACCGCTGATTGGATCCCAAAACTTGAGGCCAGCGCAAATTCACCGTCCAGATACTCTAACGCCCAGCGAACTCTATCTTGGGCTGTCAGAGTTTCCAGCTCTGCATTAATTTCCGCTAGCTGCAGGATCTGCTCCACCTTATTTTTTTGAAGCAGTTCTGCTAACGCTAACTTAGGCATAAAAATCCCCTCTTTGAGACTAACACCGGCTCAATGATCCCCGGCACGGATTGTGAAGTCACCAAATCCTTCACCATCCTCGCGCTCTTGTGACCAGCGTGCCACCAGTGAGTCAATCTCCTCCATGATCTGAGTCACAGTAATGTTTTCCCGGTACATTTTTGGAACCCGGGTACCGTTGCGGTTACCGCCGAGGTGGAAGTTATAGCGTCCAGGCGCCTTACCAACCAAGCCAATTTCCGCCAGCATTGCCCGTCCACAACCATTCGGACAGCCCGTAACCCGCAGAATGATATTGTCATCATCCGCCAGGCCATGCTTGGCCAAAACAGCCTCGACATCAGTGACAAATTCAGGCAGAAAACGTTCTGCTTCTGCCATTGCCAGCGGACAGGTTGGCAATGACACACAGGCCATGGAGTTCTTGCGCTGCTCGCTGACACCGTCATCGATCAGGCCATGATCGCGCGCGATCTTTTCGATCTTCCCCTTATCCTTTGCAGCCACTCCTGCCACAATCAGGTTCTGGTTGGCCGTCATACGAAAATCACCGTTGTGAACCTTGGCGATCTCGGCCATACCTGTTTTCAGCGGCTTTCCTGGGAAATCCAGCAAGCGGCCATTTTCGATAAACAGGGCCAAATGGTGCTTACCATCAATACCTTCGACCCATCCGATACGGTCACCACGGTCGGTAAACTCATACGGACGACTCTCTGCAAAGGCAATACCTGCACGTTTTTCGACCTCCCCCCCCTTGAATACATCACTACCCACGCGATCAAGGGTGTACTTAGTCTTGGCATTTTTACGGTTTGACCGGTTGCCCCCCCAGTCCCGCTGGGTTGTCACAACGGCAGCGGCAACATCCAATATTTTCTCCACAGGAATAAAGCCAAAATCATCGGCACGACGCGTAGGTAGACTTGTCACCGTGGGTCATTGCCAAACCGCCGCCAACTAACACATTGAAACCAACCAGCTTGCCTTCTTCGGCGATCGCAATAAAGTTCAGGTCATTGGCGTGTACATCAACGTCATTCTGCGGCGGGATCACCACTGTCGTTTTGAATTTACGCGGTAAATAAGTACTACCGAGGATCGGCTCTTCATCAGTGGTTTCAACTTTCTCACCATCGAGCCAAATTTCGGCATAGGCACGTGTTTTCGGCAGCAGATGCTCACTGATCTTCTTGGCCCACTCATAGGCTTCCTGATGCAGCTCAGACTCAACCGGATTAGTGGTACACAGTACGTTACGGTTCACGTCACCCGCAGTTGCGATGGAGTCTATGCCAATTTTATTTAGCGTCTGATGCATCAATTTAATGTTCGGCTTCAACACGCCATGAAACTGAAAAGTCTGCCGCGTCGTCAAGCGGATGCTGCCATACAGACTGTGCTCTTCGGCAAACTTGTCAATCGCCAGCCACTGCTTTGGCGAAATCACGCCGCCCGGCATCCGGGCACGCAGCATCACATTTTGCAACGGCTCGAGTTTCTGCTTGGCCCGCTCGGCGCGGATATCGCGGTCATCCTGCTGATACATACCGTGAAAACGGATCAGCTGGAAGTTATCTCCGTTAAACCCACCCGTGATACGATCTTGTAAATCGTCCTCGATGGTGCCGCGCAAGAAGTTACTTTCCCGCTTCAGGCGTTCGTTATCTGATAGTTTTTGATCGCTCATTAGTACACATCCCTTTGATAACGCTTGTTCTTACGCAGTTCGTTAAGATACTGCTCCGCCTGTTCACGGCTTTGTTGACCTTGTTGCTCGGCGATGATGACCAAGGCCTCGTGCACATCTTTGGCCATATAGTTGGCATCACCACAGACATAAACGTGTGCGCCATCCTGCAGCCACTGCCAAACCTGGGCTGCATGCTCAAGGAGTCGATGTTGGACATACACCTTTTCCACCTGATCGCGGCTAAACGCCACATCAAGCTGACTCACGGCACCTGATTTCAGGTATTTCTGCCATTCAACCTGGTACAGGAAATCCTCAGTGAAAGTCCGGTCGCCAAAGAACAACCAGTTTTTTCCGTCCGCTTCTCGGTTATCTCGCTCCTGCACAAATGCTCGGAACGGGGCGATACCGGTTCCCGGACCAATCATGATCACCGGAGTATTGTCATCAGCAGGCAACTTAAAATTGTTGTTACCCTCGACAAATACCTTAACGCTATCGCCTTCTTCCAAGCGATACGAGAGGTGACTAGATGCTCCACCCTGCCGGGTTTCCTCACCACTTTCGAACTCAACAACACCCACCGTCAGGTGGACTTCTTCGCCGACTTCTTCCTGACTGGAGGCAATAGAATACAGACGTGGCGTCAAACGGCGTAGCAACCCTGTCAGCTGCTCAGCAGTCAGCTTGGTTTTCTTTTCTGCCAATACATCAATGACCTGAGTTTGACCGGCATAGCGGCGTAGCTTGTCTTTGTCTGCTACCAGTTTTTCCAGCTTTTTGCTGCCTGAAAGCTCTGCAAACTTAGTCACTAGCTGCGGATTCGCCGCAGTGATCTCATATTTACTGATCAGAGCCTGTTTCAGCGTCAGGGCTTCACCGTCAATCTCGAGGTTTTCAGCACCATCCAGTCCAACCCGGGCCGCCAAGGCTTCAGCCAGAGCAGGAGCGTTTTCATACCAGACTCCCAGCGCATCTCCCGGCTGATAAGTTAACCCAGAACCTTCAAGATCAATTTCTATGTGACGGACATCTTTCCCTGAGCTGCGACCAGTTATCTTCTGGCTAGCCAGCAGTGTCGCCTCATAAGGGTTTTGCTTTGAATACTGAGTTGCCGCATGCTTGGCATTCGCGACCGGAAGCTGAACGACTTCAGCCTCCCCCCCGGTAGGTAAGGTTTCTTTTACCTTTTCCAGGGCCTTCGAACGCCACTCTGCTGCTGGCACGTCATAATCGACATCGCAATCAAGGCGATCCAACATCGACTCTCCGCCCAATTGACTGATGTAGCTATCAAAGTCTTTTGCCGTCTGGCAAAAGAACTCATAGCTCGAATCACCCAGACCAATGACCGCATATTTCAGGTTTTGTAGTTTCGGGGCTTTCTTCGATTGTAAGAATTCATGCAACTCAATCGCATCATCCGGCGCCTCACCCTCACCATGAGTAGAAGCAACAATGATCACATGAGTTTCTTTCGCTAAGTTTTTTCCTTTGTAATCACCGGCAGCAAATAGCTCGACAGCGATGCCGGCAGCCTCTGCTTCACCTTTCAGTGCTTCAGCGAGACCTTTTGCATTGCCCGTCTGGGATGCATGAATAATAGTTAGCTTGCCTGCTGGCTGGGCAACTGCCGCAGCTGAAAGCTGTTGGGCAGGTTGCTGTTGGCCCGCAGGCTGCGTTTGGCTTAGCCCCCCAAAAATATCCACTGATCCACGCCATTTGCTGTGGCGATAATTCTGCAGCGGCCTGTTGCAGTTGACCTATTTGTTGATCATTGAGTGGGCTGGCTATGGCCGAGAGTTCCTTAAGTAACATGACACGACGATCCCTATACATTGCGTAGTGTTAGATTAGCCACTCAATGAAATAACAAGAAAGAATAGATAAGAATGTTTTATAACTTTTAGTAAGGTTAAAAGACAAAATAAAGCGGCTTAACCTGATATTAAGCCGGGTTGCTACGCATCAACTCAAAAGGTATCGGCAATACGAACCTGATGAAAACCTACTTCAAAGGCCCGTTCCGTTGCAGTATCAATATCCCGATAGCATTTTTCACTGCCGGCACCATCGGTCAATGGTACGAAACCACCACGGCGATGGCGAAATTCAACAATCCAGCCATTGGCTGAATCGAAGGCTCGATAACCGCTTCCACAATATCGCTGTTGGCATATAATTGCTGTAGTTCAGTTAATGTCATTTGCCCACTTCCTGACAGTTGTATCACTTTTAAAAATGGTACAGAAAAGCGAAAATAGGCAACAAAAAAAGCCACGATAAATCGTGGCTTCTATAATCTTGTACCGCTAAAAAAGCTTAGAAGTCGAGTTCTACACCGGCAAACCAACCGTCTAACTTCACCTTGCCATCTGTTTGCTTGATAAAGTCAAAGTCATAGTCCATCACGCGGTAGCCCGCACGCAGATTCAGATCAGCAGCAATAAGAGGTAGTGACCACTTAATACCCGCCTGACCATCAACCGTATTCGTACCGTCATAGTTACCGAAATTCAGATCGCCAAATACAGAAACCGGCGTCATCGGAATGCCAGCCTCAACATTACCATATAGGTTCGGCTGCCACTCGCTGAAGCTCTCGCCTAAGAATTTACCGGCATTGAACTTAGACAAAGTTACACCGACATCAAAGGCAATGGCATCGTTGTCCAAAATCTCGTAGTAAGCAGTGTAATCCGTCTGGCCAAAAGATACCGCACCAGCATCAATATCGGCATAACGCAAACGGAAATTAGGCACTAATGGAATAAAGTGCTCAAAGGCAAGGTGATACGAGATATGAGTATCATCGCCGTTAGTACTAGAATCGTTAATTTTTGCATCTGCAAACCATGCATCTGCACCTGCTTTTACTCCAAGAAGCATCGCTGCCTGCGCAGGCACTGCTGCTGCCATCGCAACCGCTGCTGCCACTGCAGAAATAGCTAATTTATTCATGCCGAGTCTCCGCTCTTTATTAGAATTTCAAAAACGGCCAAACTATACCAGATGCCGTACAAGAAAACCGCACTTCCTTCGCATATCCATCACTTTCAGTTTAAATGCTAGACATCCTTTCACAAGGCATAATTATTAACCCACCGTCAGCGATTAACGGCGGTGATAACGGTCCCGATGATGGCACCCAGCTTTCTTTCCGCGATACAGCCAAACCGCTACACCGATGAGAATAAGCCAGGGTAGAAGCTTGAACATAACCCCAATCATGCCGGCCAACGCCATCACCACGAAACCTGCCAATACGGCGAAAGCCATTCCCACCAAACTCACACCGGTGAATATCAACACCACAGCAAATGACAGTAAAAACAATAACTCAATCATCTTATGACCTCTTTAGTTTTGATCTTGCATTAACATTTGCACAAATCAGGCCAAAAGAAACAAAAACAAAAAGCTTTATTTTTCAATGAAATAAAAAAGGTACTAACAGTTTCCTGTCAACACCTTCTCTAATTTAGTCATTTTCACCATTTAAATGGTAAAAAAACCACATCATTAACATAACTACGATTTACACAGCTCTGGCTTATTACAGCTTTTATTTATACGTCTAGGTGAGCAGGAATTTTTTCCAGTGCCTGCTGCAGCACTTCGATGCCAGCTCCTGGCTTATGTGCATTCTCACTAATGTGGCGACGCCACTGTCGGGCACCCGGCATGTTCTGGAACAAACCCAACATATGGCGAGAAATGTGATTGAGGTAAGAACCGTTAGCATCTGGCGCTCAATATATGGGTACATCGCCTCAACCAGCTCGCGACGTTTTTTCAGCGGTTTGTTACTGCCAAACAATCGCTGATCGAGCTCTACCATCATATACGGGTTCTGATACGCTTCGCGGCCGACCATTGCTCCATCCAGGTGTTCCAGGTGCGCTTCTATTTCTGCCAGCGTTTTAACACCACCATTGACCGCCATGGTTAAATGAGGGAAATCTCGCTTCAACTGGTAAACTCGCGGGTAGTCCAGCGGTGGGATCTCACGGTTTTCTTTCGGGCTCAGGCCACTGAGCCAAGCCTTGCGCGCATGGATGGTAAAGTCATCACAGCCACCTTTCTCGCTGACTGTTCCGATGAAATCAGTCAGGAACTGATAGGAATCTTGCTCATCAATACCAATACGGGTTTTTACCGTCACTGGAATATCAACCACTTCGCGCATTGCTGATACGCACTGTGCGACCAATTCAGCTTCGCCCATCAGGCAAGCGCCAAAACGACCGTTCTGTACACGGTCAGACGGACACCCTACGTTCAGGTTAACTTCATCGTAACCGCGGTCTTGAGCCAATTTGGCACAGTGAGCCAGATCTGTCGGATTTGAACCACCCAGCTGAAGTGCCAACGGATGTTCTTCATCGTTGTACGCCAGGTAGTCTGCCTTGCCGTGAATAATTGCACCGGTTGTTACCATCTCGGTGTACAGCAGGGCATGCTCGCTCAGCAGACGATGAAAGTAACGGCAATGACGATCTGTCCAATCGAGCATCGGGGCAACGGAGAAACGGCCTGATGGAAAATCTGCACTCAGTGTGGATTCTGTTTGTAAATCGTCGCGGTTGGCAACAGCACTATCTAACATCGAAAAGCCTCATTTTGACCCGGGTACCCGTCTCTGAACGGCAGTTATTATAAAGAGAGCGGATTCTACCTCATATCGGCCATTTGCCCAACAAGGCTGGGAGATGGAAAAAAGGGATTATTGGCGTATTTCATCATTTCTACATAGTCCAATCGAGATAGCAAAGCAACCAAAAAGAATATGGCAGGCCATAAACAACAATTTCTAACACACTGTTATTTAATAACAAATCAACTTATTTTTATTCTTTGTACAGAAAACATAGCTTTGGGACACCAACAACCCAAAAAGGTGAACGCATTAATTTACCAATAACTATCAGCAAGTTATAAACACGAGCTAGCAACCAAGCAGCACAGGACAGCTTTTAGCTTCAAATACTAGTAAAGCTGTACTACTCAATACAGAACAGGTCGACAAAGCCTCACCACACTCATAAAACTTATCACTGGCTCTATCAGTCCCGCTGCATAGGAGCACAATTCTCCCTGTCGCGATGTATATACATCGTCATAGCTCAATAAGCAGACAAATCAAAAAGAACACTATGTTCTTCTTACTACTTAACCTAATACACTGAAAGAAAATAAAATTTATAATAGCTCACTTATCAGGTACAGCTTATTGAGCTTTAGGACTATAATAGTCAAAAAGCTGCACAAGCGGTGCATCGCATAAAATTCAACAACTTAAAGCCGAGCTTATTTTTTGCCGACCTTGCCGTTCAGCTTTTTCATGCTCTGTCATCAAAAAGCGACACAAACCAAATAAGGCAACCATTCGTAATTTCTTGCTGACTGCAAACCGTCACTATTTGCTCCTCAATCGCTATTATGAGATTAGTTGGCGTGATCGGGGCACACGAATTATTTGCCCTATTTGGCCGGAATGAATGGAACTAAGGTACGTTTTCCAAATGCTATGGTAAACTACTGGACTTATCGCTGTTTTTTGAGGTTTTATGGCAAATCAAACGCAACTGCTGACGAAAGCACAACAGATTTGCGAGCAACGAGGAGTAAGGCTGACACCTCAAAGGCTGAAAGTACTCGAGATAATCATTGAGCACCATAGTTCGATTAGCGCCTATGAACTGCTGGATCTTCTCAGGGAAACCGAACCACAAGCGAAGCCACCAACAGTATACCGAGCTCTTGATTTTTTATTGGCTCAAGGCTTTGTACATAAAGTTGAGTCGACCAACAGCTATATAGCCTGTTGTGTACTTGGACACGCTGACCACTGCTCTCAGCTGCTTATCTGTGATGAGTGTGGTACTGTCGAGGAATGCCATGATGATGAACTGGCTAAACTACTGCGCCAGAAAGCAGAAAAGCACGGCTTTCAGATTTCAAATCATATTGTGGAAAGCCACGGCATTTGTCATAAATGTCAGAACAGCAAGCAGTAACTCTTACACTTACTAATACAGTCATTATCAGATTATGCGCGCAGAATTCGTAAACCCTTTTCTAGCTTCACTTCTGAATGTTTTGAAGACCATGGCGTCGATGGAGCTAGCACCGCAAAAACCTCGAGTAAAGAAAGATGAAGTTGCTCGCGGTGATGTATCAGGCCTAATTGGCATGATTGGACCCACAACCAAAGGCTCGATGTCGATCACCTTTGATGAGCCTCTGGCACTTGAAATCATGCAACGTATGTTGGGTGAGCGACCAAACGGTATTAATGAAGAAGTCACCGATATGGTGGGGTGAAATCACTAATATGGTCACAGGTGGTGCTAAGCGTATCTTGGCAGACAGAGGCTATGATTTTGAAATGGCAACCCCCCCAGCTGTAGTCTCTGGTCGCGGCCATACCATCACCCCATAAGTGTGACGGCGCTATTATTATCATGCCGTTTGACTCTGAGTATGGTAAGGCATTTATTGAGATCTGCTTTGACGGCTAGTCATCACGACGATACCTGTTAATCGCCCCAGTCAGAGCCTTCTGACTGGCGATTCCTCTTGCCTGAAATAATGATAGCTATCACTTTGAAATTTCTGTGAAGCTGCCACAAATCCCAGATAAAAAACTACCACCTGCCACTTATTCGGTCTAGACTGAGTATGCTGAATAAGCATCAACACACTTATTGTTTCTGCTTTTTCAGCTCGTAATTTTGCTGATCTCTATCGGTCAAGCAAGGAACTACCCTCATTCAAAGGAAAGATCGTAACATGAGCAAACTGACTGGAACCGTAAAATGGTTTAACGATGAAAAAGGCTTTGGCTTTATTTCTGGTGCTGATGGCAAGGATGTATTCGTTCACTTTAGTGCTATTCAGGCCCAAGGCCGTCGCACTCTTCAAGAAGGCCAAAGTGTTGAATTTATCGTAACAGATGGTCAGAAAGGTCCACAAGCAAGCGAAGTCATCGCGCTTTCTTGATTCTGCTGAGTGTTTTTAACCTCAGAATGAAAAAAACGCCGCTAAGCGGCGTTTTTTATCGCTATTAGAACCGTAACTTAGCTACGCCACTGTTTAAAAGCATTGATCAGGCCATTGGTGGAACTATCATGGCTAACAATGGCTTCAGCACTGTTCAGCTCAGGCAAAATATTATTTGCTAGCTGCTTACCCAGCTCTACGCCCCACTGGTCAAAACTGAAGATATTCCAGATAACACCCTGAGCGAAGATCTTCTGCTCATACAGTGCAATCAGCGAGCCCAGTACCGAAGGCGTTACCTGCTTAACCAAAATAGAGTTGGTTGGGCGGTTGCCTTCAAAGACCTTGAATGGTACCAGTTCTTTCACTTCATCCAGCGTTTTGCCAGCAGCAACGAACTCTGCTTCCACTTGATCTTTGGTTTTACCAAATGCCAGCGCTTCCGTCTGGGCAAAGAAGTTTGCCATCAGCTTAGGGTGGTGATCGCTCAGTGGGTTGTGGCTAATAGCTGGAGCAATAAAGTCACACGGGATCAGCTTGGTGCCCTGGTGGATCAGCTGGTAGAACGCATGCTGGCCATTGGTACCTGGCTCACCCCAGATAATTGGACCAGTTTGGTAATCAATCGGGTTGCCACCGCGATCGACACACTTACCGTTGGACTCCATGTTGCCCTGCTGGAAGTAAGCAGCAAAACGATGCAGATACTGATCATATGGCAAGATAGCTTCAGACTCAGCACCATGGAAATTGTTGTACCAAATACCGATTAGCGCCAGGATAACCGGTAGATTTTCTTCTAGTGGTGCTTCGGCAAAGTGCTTGTCCATCGCATGTGCACCATCAAGCAGCTCGATGAAGTTATCGAAGCCGATAGCCAAACTGATTGATAGGCCAATGGCAGAGCACAGAGAATAACGACCACCGACCCAGTCCCAGAACTCAAACATATTGTCAGTATCGATACCAAACTCTGACACTGAGTCCGCATTGGTAGAAAGCGCAGCAAAGTGCTTGGCTACGTGTGCCTGATCCTGTGCTGTCGCCAGGAACCAATCACGCGCAGAGTGTGCATTGGTCATGGTTTCCTGAGTCGTAAACGTCTTAGACGCGATTAGGAACAAGGTTGTTTCCGGGTTAAGCGCTTTTAGCGTCTCGGCAATGTGGGTACCGTCGACATTCGATACAAAATGCATGTTCAGGCGCGTTTTATAGGATGCCAAGGCCTCTGTCACCATGTAGGGACCAAGATCTGAACCGCCGATACCGATATTTACCACATCAGTAATTTCTTTACCGGTATAACCTTTCCAATCACCATCAACGATGCGTGCGGTGAAGCCTTTCATCTTCTCCAGTACCGCATTCACTTTTGGCATTACGTCTTCACCGTCGACGATTACCGGCGTATTGCTACGGTTACGAAGTGCCGAGTGCAGTACAGCACGGCCTTCGGTCTGGTTGATTTTATCGCCGCTGAACAGGGCAGCAATGGCTGCTTTTAGTTCAGTCTGCTCCGCCAGAGCAAATAGCTTGCTCATGGTCTCTTCTGTAATTAGGTTCTTAGAGTAATCAAGCAGAATATCTGAACCGAAATTTGCCGAGAATTTAGCAAAACGCTCGCTGTCCTGTGTAAACAGATCGCTCAGTTGAAGATCCTGTGCATCTTCAAAATGGGCGGTCAGCGCTTTCCACGCCTGTGTCTGCGTTGGATTGATGTTTTTCAACATGGTGAAGTTCCTGATATTGTAATTCTTAATCCATTGATCCAGTCAGTATCATCCAGACCATGGATCCCCGATATTTATAAATGTTGTCAATTTTAGCGCAACCAGCTCGGTAGGCTATATTTTTGTAATTTTACGACTTATGGCAGATTATGACGCGAAGCCGCCTTTACCTTCATTGAGTCAGGTCACGAAAATAAAGAGTAAATAATAGACGTAAAAATATTAGATGAGTACTGTAATCATCTAATATGACGGCAATGCGATAACAATAAGGTATACGTTATGTGGTTCCAGAAGACAATTCAGATCAAACCAAGACGCCGTGGCTTTCATCTTATAACCGATGAAATTGAACAACAAATTCCAGAACTCCGCCACTATAGCATCGGCCTGGCCCACTGCTTTATCCAGCATACCTCTGCCAGTCTGACCATCAACGAAAATGCCGATCCTACCGTACGCAGCGATATGGAGTCTCACTTTAATCACTCCGTCCCGGAGCGAGCTTCCTACTACCAGCACACCTATGAGGGCGATGATGATATGCCTGCCCACATAAAAGCATCGACCCTCGGCAGTAGCATCACCATCCCTGTTTCGCAGGGGGGGCACCTTGCCCTCGGTACTTGGCAGGGGGATATACCTAGGCGAACATCGTGACCATGGGGGGGGTAGCCGCACAGTTGTGGTAACGATACAGGGGGGAATAGTGGTAATTGAAAGACAGGCATCAAGAAGCTAGGGTCTAAATATTAGGTTTAGGAACTAGGAGTTAGAAACTCGATGCTCAGTTCTGATTTTTGGCTTAAAACGGTTGATTAATCATAACGCGGAACAAGCTGTCTTCGCTGCCCCCCCAGGCCATTTCCGTACGAACAACAATACCTTCGACTTGAAAACGGATAGCCCCGCCAGCACTCCATTTCATGTCTTGGTGCAACTCCGCCAGATCATATTCATCGGCCACTCTCCCGACATCGACAAAGGCAACCCACTGCCACCAAGGTACGTCATACCAGTTAAACACCGGCCAATCACTGAGCGGCTGCCAGTCAGGCAATACTCGGTACTCCATGCTATAGCTCAGGGCTGCACGGTCGACAAACCGGCCGCTCTGAAAGCTTCGTAACCGATATAGCCCACCGAGTCGGGTTCCGGCATAGGCCGGTGGCCGACGGAACTCATCTTGGCCATCAACCGTTTCCTTGCTATTCCAGCTTGGGGTGTCACCGGTATAAACATTGAAGGCAAGCACTTGCTGGTCAAGCAGCTCACCCAACGCACCGAGATCCCAGAACCAGCTCTGGCTTAGCTCCCATTTCCACCAGCTGGCGTGATCGGAGCTACCCGGATCATAGGTGACTCCGAACTGGCTGCGACTTCCCGCGGTTGGATTACGGCTGTTGTTGCGATTATCCCAGTCAAGACGTGTCTCTAGCCCCCAGATGCTTTCGGTTTCACTAAAAGTCGAATCCCCGTTGGTAGCGAGGTCAAAAAACTCTCGGCTTTGATAAAACGGCCTGAACTCCATCGATGTCACCCCGCTCGTCCATGGCGTATAGCCAGTGAGAGGGCGGTTAGGCCTTAGCGCCGCTTTTATTCCTTGCGCCTCAGCGGCACCGAGCGGCAAGATATAGCGGGCAGAAAAACGATATTGGCTTTCAGCAGCATCTGCCACCGTTGCGTCATCCGCTACCGAGTCGTTGCTCGTCGCTTTGCCAAGGTAGTAATCAAACTGCTTGAACTCGGCTGAATATAGCTCGGCACCAAAGAGCCACCGGCTATCTGTCGCCAAGGTATAGTTGCTCGCCCCCCCCAAGTAGGCAATCCAAGTTTCTTTGTCCGTTACCAGCCCGGCCCCCAGCAATGCTGCCTGTGGCTGCCCGGCACCTTTCAACACCCCCAGCCATACCAACCGAAAACCCCATCGAGTCACTCGAAAAGACAAACGGTA
>LLEM01000050.1_pt1 | contig 27432 bp, 40 predicted proteins | sample 595841 | NCBI WGS metagenome assembly LLEM01 (sample SAMN02919313, study PRJNA255460) | bioreactor metagenome | biome: chemostat; feature: culture 2012_10.2; material: sediment; isolation source: day64 10degC chemostat 2012 inoculated with Wadden Sea sediment taken from... | place: Germany: Bremen ...
CCACCCTATGGTTTCCCCTTATCCGCCATATAAAGTCGATTGTTTGAGATTGTCATAAACTCCGACTCCATATTCTCGCCGGGCTCCACACCAAAATCACTAAAAGTCATAATATGGTTAAAATTTTCATCGTATTTTTTAATATAACCATTTACATAATCAGCAATATAAATGTTGCCCAGCCCATCAATGGCAATCCCTTCCGGCTTTTCAAACCTTCCTGCACTTCCGCCCTCGAAGCTGCTTAGGTACTCGCCAGTAAATTTATCAAATATCTGTACATTGCTATTCTTTGCATCCGTTACCAGCAACCTCCCTCGACTATCAACGGCAAAATCTTCGACATATCGAAACTGGCCCGCGCCGGTTCCTTTACTGCCTATCGTCATCACATGTTTAAATACGGTTTTACCAGCAATGATCTCCGGTGCCGCCGCAAACGCTAAAATCGGGCTAATACACCAGACACAAAGATTAATAATCAATCCCTTCATTAATTATTCCTTCCTTAAACCAATAAATCACTTAATTGCCTAGGTGATTGCTTGGCTCCTTTTTGCAATGAGCTATTTCACCTATAAATCAGTGTAGTAAACAATATGCAACCAAACCAATAACCGTGTGTTTGCATTCACAAAACAAAAAAAGCCCCGGCATGATTATCATGCCGGGGCTTTCATTTTTTAAAAGCGAGTTATTTAGCAGTTGCGGCAACTAGCTGTTCTTCATCTGATTTTTTCAGGAAGGCATAAGTCGCACCTGTCACGATAGTACCGGCAGCAATAGCAACCAAATACATCAGTACCGGCGTTATAGCATTAGGGATGAACAGAACAAACAAACCGCCGTGTGGTGCCATCAGTTTTGCACCGAACAGCATTGATAGTGCGCCAGTTAGCGCACCGCCCGCCATACAGCTTGGGATAACACGCATTGGATCACGCGCTGCAAACGGTATTGCACCTTCGGAGATAAAGCACAGGCCCAAAACAAAAGATGCTTTACCTGCTTCAGTCTCACTGGCATTAAACTTCCGCTTAGCTAGGAACGTCGCCAGGCCCATGCCCAGTGCTGGTACCATACCTGCCGCCATGATTGCCGCCATTGGCGCGTATGTTTGGGAAGCCAGCAGGCCAACACCGAATGTATAGGCTGCTTTGTTAACAGGACCACCGAGGTCGAAACACATCATGCTACCAAGAATAATACCCAGCAATACCGCATTGGCAGAGCCCATATTATTCAGGAAGTCAGTCAGGCCAGTCATTGCTGCAGATACCGGGCCACCAACAATGTAGATCATGATAAGGCCGGTAACCAAACTTGATAACAATGGAATGATTAAGATCGGCTTCAACGCTTCCATTGACTGCGGCAACTTGAGGTTATCAGCAATAAACTTGGCACTGTAACCCGCAAGGAAACCCGCAACGATACCGCCAAGGAAACCTGCGCCGGTTGAGCTTGCCAACATACCGCCAATCAGGCCTGGAGCAAGACCCGGACGATCTGCAATCGAGAATGCAATGAAACCAGCCAATACCGGTACCATCAAGCAAACGCCGAGCCACCACCGATAGTCATTAGCGCGGCAGCGAGTGTCCCTTCTTCTTTAAAGGCCTCGATACCGAACACAAAAGACAGGGCAATCGCCAAACCACCTGCAACAACAAGCGGTAGCATGTGAGAAACCCCCCCTGTCATCAAATGCTTATAGCTCCGGTCTTTTCCTGTGTCTGCCCGGCGCCTGCAGAAGCTCCGCCTTCGTGCTTGTAAATAGTGGCAGTGGAAAACGCTTTATCCAGCTCCTGTGTTGTTTTCTTCAATGCCAGGCCGGTACTGGTTTTATAGAGTTTTTTTCCGTCAAAGCGAGACAGGTCGACTTCAATATCAGCCGCGATCACAACCAAGTCAGCGGCTGCAATTTCTTCTGCAGTGAGCTGGTTCTTCGCACCAACAGAGCCTCGAGTTTCGACTTTTATGTTATGCCCTTGGCGTTTTCCTTCTCCTTCCAGCGCTTCTGCCGCCATGAATGTATGTGCCACGCCTGTTGGACAGGCGGTGATCGCCACGATTTTCTTAGAGCCAGTTGTCTCCGCTTCGGATAGCTCGTTAGCAGACAAAACAGCCTGAACATTAGTCAAGACTTTCGCCTGTGCAATTGCTTGCTCAAGATAAGTTTTCGGATCGGCTAGGCAAGCATCAATACCTGACTGATAGACCTTTTTGCCTTTAAAGCGGGTTGTATCAACAGCCGTGTTTGCTGCGATGACAATACAGTCCGCTTCTTTGATCTGTGTGTCGGTTAGTGTTTTAACCGGCATGACAGTCGACTGGCATTCAATATTGGCCGTCAGTTTGAGTTCTGCTGCGGCTTTTTCCATTAAGCCTGCGGCAATAACACTATTTGCAATACCACTAGGGCAAGCTGTTACAACTGCAATTTTCATCATGATACCCTCTGTTCCATGTTAGCATTCACGTCGCTATGTAATAATTGGACACTTTCCTTTACCGCCAGTACCGCATTAAGATCGTCAACTCCAACCCCCTACTTGACTCACCGCTAATGCTGATAGTGCTGTGGCAAAACCCAGCGTCTCTTGTTTATTCCAGTTATTGAGTTGCCCCCAGCACAGGCCCGCGACTAACGTGTCACCTGCACCAACAGTACTCACAACATTCATTTTCGGCGGCTGAGAACCAAGCCAACCGTTGCTATCTAGCCACATCACACCTTCCGCACCTAACGAGACCACAACATTCGCAACCCCCCTTTTGTGCCAGCTGCTCTGCAACCTCTGTTAAATCTTGCTTTGACGACAGTTCACGCCCTGCCCAATCAGAAAGCTCTTCGTCATTGGGCTTAACCAACCATGGCGCAGCATTTAGGCCAGCGGTTAGTGCGGCCTTGCTACTGTCAAAAAATACATGCTTACCACGCTCTTGTAGCTGAGTGACCCAGCTGGCGCAGAGCTCCGGAGTGATCCCCCTGTGGGAGCTACCCGCAATCACAAACACATCGTGGCTTTCCGCCAAAGCAAAAAGTGTTTGTTCGAACGGCTTAATATCCTGTTCGGAAACAGCTACGCCAGGAAAATTGATGTCACTGACCTGCCCGCTCGCCTCGACCAGCTTCACGTTGATACGGCTAGCACCGTTGACTCTAACGAACCGATCAGTAACGCCTAAAGTTTCAAACAATTGACAGAACGGTTCCTGGTTATCAGCCCCAAGCAAACCGGTAACAGTTACGTCCGCACCCAGTTCAGCCAGCACCTTGGCAACGTTCACTCCTTTGCCTGCAGGGTGAAGGCTTCCCTTCTCGACCAAGTTCACCGTACCTGCCGTTAACAAATCTAGGTTACCGGTCAAATCCAGAGCCGGATTCAAGGTGACTGTCACGACTTTCGGCTTATTGCTGCTAGCCTTCACGTTAAGATCATTCATCTTTTTATGATCACCCATTACTTACCCCTCGCCCCAGACCATCAGCAATGGCCTGTCCGATAGCCTGTAGTGCTGCATCGGCATCATCGCCTTGGGCCGTAAACTGTAGTTCGTGTCCTTGCTTGACACCGAGGGCAATGACTTTCATTAAGCTTTTTGCATTCACTGCCTTACCACCACCATTGAGGTTAGAAACCAAAATATTTGAATCAAACTTCTTGGCAACACTCACCAGCATTGCCCCCCCTGGACGGGCATGAAGGCCATGCGGGTTGCGTATCTTAAATACGTCGCTATTTCCTTCGATAAGTTCCTGAGTTAACAGTAAAACAACCTTCTCTGCATCTGCGGTAAACAGCTTGTCTGCTTGTTGCTTGTATAAAAGCTGAGCCAGGTAGTTCATGTTGTTCAAGTGCGCGCCGTTACAGGCAGCCACCATCAACAGGCCTTTAACCGCTTTGCCCTGCTCTTCAAATACCTCAGCAGGTGTAACAAAAGCCAGCGCAGTCTTGCTCACCTCTTTATCTGTCTTGGCCAACCACAAGCCCTGTCCAAGGTAGCTAGCACCAGTCGCGATGGCATCAGCAACACTGTTATTGCCGGCAACCTGTCGGTTCTTTATCAACCCGGCAGCAACCGCTGTCAGTTGAATTAAGTCCGTCGCCGGAAAGGCTAATTGAACTAACCCAGCATCTAGCTCAGCTTCAATTTGTTCCTCACCGTTCAAAATCGCAATCAAGCCATCGGCACTGTCACAATGCTTGAGTTTTTCTTCCACGCCGTCAGCTGAGAGTACTTTGGTCAGTTGCTTAAGGATCCCGAGATGCTCATCCGACTTAGCAGCAATGCCAATCGCTAGATACGCCGTTTTACCGTCTCCCCAATCCACACCTTGCGGAAAATGGTGAACCCGCACACCTGTTTGTTTGACCAAATCACGGGTGTCTGTTGTACCGTGAGGAATGGCAATACCATTTCCCAGAAACGTTGAATTTTGCGCTTCCCTATTCAGCATGCCGTTGACATAGCCGCTTTCAACCAAGCCTTGCTGCTCCAAACCCGCAGCCAATGCCTTGATAGCTTGTTGTTTGTCAGCTGCCGCTTGCTGTAGCTGAATATCGTTATTTGATAGTGACAACATGTACTCACTCCAGTATTCGTTTGACTTGGCGAAAACCCCCCCTTTCGCCCTATCTACACGTCTTTAATTCTAGTAAACACCCGCAAAAGCTGAAACGTTTCAGCTTTTGCTGAAAATAAAAGCTTCAGCAGAACTCTGGGAAATTTAGATAGCTTTGCTGAAACCTTTCAGCTGACATGCTGAATGGTTTCAGCTAATATTGCAATTGTTCTGTGTCAGATCATTTGCGAATATATGATCAGGCGCACAAATTCTACTGAAGACTAAGAATCAATAATGAAGTTAGACGAAATAGCCAAGCTAGCTGGCGTGTCAAGAACGACGGCAAGCTATGTCATCAACGGCAAAGCAACAAAGTACCGGATCAGTGAAAAGACACAGCAAAAAGTAATGGCTGTGGTTAATAAGTTTAACTTCCGGCCGGATCATGCAGCCACCTCACTGCGTGCCGGAAGCAGCCGGTCTTTTGGCCTGATCATCCCGGATCTTGAGAACAGCAGTTATGCGAAGCTCGCAAAATTACTGGAGCGAGATGCTCGTAAAGCGGGCTACCAGCTGATCATTTCCTGTTCTGACGATGATATTGAAACAGAAATGAAAGTGGCGGAAACTTTATTAAGCAGACGAATCGATGCTTTGCTAGTTGCGAGTGCCCTACCGGGCGATCATACCTTCTATAAAAAGATCCAGGCCAGTGGCGTGCCTGTTATCGCCATTGACCGAGCGTTGGATGACGAAGAGTTTGCCAGTGTGATCAGCGAAGATTTGGAAGGTGCTTTCGAGTTGACGCAAAGCCTGCTGGCAAAAAACATCAGCAGTATTGGTCTTGTCGGCGCGGTCCCGGATTTAGGGGGGGTCTCAAAAGAGCGTGAACAAGGCTTCTATTCAGCCATTCATACCCAGCACCAGAGCCTTGAAACACTGGTCACCTATGGCGATCATTTCAGCCAACAGCAAGGCCAACAACAAGTTCAGCAATGGATTGATAACAACACCCTGCCCGATGCCATACTGGCAACATCATATACTCTGTTTGAGGGGGATCTTGGACTGCCTGTTAGCCAACCCCTGAACTGATGAAAAAAACACACCTCGCTACTTTTGGTGATAATCGCCTGCTGGATTTCCTGCCTATCAAAATTCAGTCTCTGCCACAGCAATTTGAGTTAATTGCCGACAGTGCGCTGGAGCTGGCGCTCAATGCCGCAGCCGGACGCTACCGGACTGGTGTTGAAGTGGTGCCACGTAAGATTAAGCGTCGTTAATCTAACTGGGCCTTAAGTGAATAAAGAAAAGCCCCTAAAAAGGGGCTTATTGATAAAGCGTGACTAGTTAATTATTAACTAGTGGGCATCTAATGGCTAATTTTGAAAGAACCGACATGACGGTCTAACGTTTGGGCTAGCTCTGCTAGAGTCTGGCTGGATCGCTCTAGTTCTTGGCTGGCTGTTAACCCAACTTTAACCGAGCTGTCCACTGTATCCATGTTAATGTTAATTTCATTGGCAACGCTAGATTGCTCCTCGGTAGCAGTAGCAACTTGCGTATTCATATCAAGTATCGCCGTGACCTGCGCTGAAATTAGCTCAAGAGCGTGCTGCGCTTTTTCCGTTGCCTGAGAGCCTTCTACAGTTAATGATTTACTGCTGTCCATCGCATCGACAGCATTTTTAGCTTCATTCTGCAACTGGTCAATCATGGTTTGAATTTCATTGGTTGACTGTGCTGTTTTAGTCGCCAGATTTCTTACCTCATCCGCAACGACAGCAAAACCTCGACCGGCCTCACCAGCACGTGCAGCCTCGATGGCAGCATTAAGTGCCAACAGGTTAGTTTGCTCTGAAATACCTCGAATAACTTCCAGAATAGAGCCAATAGACTGTGTTCTGTCAGCAAGAGAAGTTATCACCCCCGGCCATATCATTCATTTGAGCAGCAAGATCAGTAATAGTACTGGTTGCTTCTTGTAAGATTCTTTGGCCTTCCTGAGTTTCAATATTGGCATTCTCAGCAGACTCCGCGGCACCGGCAGCATTTTGCGAAATCTCACCAATAGTTGCGATCATTTCATTCATCGAAGTGACAACCAATAAAGATTGCTCGCTTTGCTCATGGCCTCGCGTAAGAGCTTGTTGAGATTGGTTACGAAGCTCTGTTGCTGAGTGGCCTAGATCAACACCTGTATTTACCACCTGAGCAATAATCTCATTGATTTTGCCAACGAAAATATTGAAAGCCGTGGAAATATGGGCAATTTCATCGTTACCCCCCCGTACCGGTAAGCGAATAGTAAGATCGCCATCACCTTTCGAAATATTTTCTAGCGCATGCTGTAATCCTGATAGCGGTCTTAACAGCTTTCCCAGCAGCCACATAAGTACACAGCCGCAGATAAAGAAGATGCCTAAAATGACAACTAGCTGAGTAATCACAATACCTTTCGCCGCATCACTGACTTCAGTAATAGGAATACCGATATCAAAAGTGCCGTACAATTCACCATTTACATAAATTGGGGACAAAATATCGTATACCCAGACGTCTTGTACATCGGCATACCACTTGGAATGTTGTGGCTTTCCTTTTGTTGCTCCATCTACGGTATAACTATCGTCATATATTTTGTTTAATTTTTCGACGTCACTGTGGGCAACAGCCTGAACATTCTTGTCTATTACGATTGCATAGCTAATATCTGAGCGACTTTTAAGCGACTGAACCAGTTTTTGTAAATCATCCAATGGCTGTGAAGATGTACTCAAGACATATTCCACATTCTTGGCAAGCAATTCAGCTTGTGCCTGAGACTTTTTTAATATGATCTTATCGATCTCTTGATGGGATATATAAGATGTCGAAGAAATACTTGTTATTGCAGCAATTGCAAACATTATGCAGACAACAATTAATATTATTTTTTTCATAAACACGTACCTTTATGCCATTTGCAGCAATAAAACCTAACCAAGTGAGATACAACGAGCATTACCAAGCTTAGCCAATAAAATTTACAATGATTTTATTCATGCCTCCTCAGCAATCCAATCGCTGATTTCAGTTTTAAATAATACACAACAGGCTTAAACATAACTCTTACGCATAACGAAAAGGTTGATATAGCTCTCTGTAAAAACATCAACAAGCAAGGTATACCCCACAAAACAACCATGTATTCGATTACAACTTAAGCACTTCCCTATTATTTTTTACAGCGTATATGTACATACAACGAAATGATTTGGCCTATACCTGCTTTTTGCACCCGATGATTGCTAACTATTTAGTCATAATTACGGCATACAATCTCAGTTTATTTTGCTACAAAATGAACTCAACACAAGATATTCACCAGATCAATGTTAACCATTGCAGTTGATAATCTGATACCCGCCTAGTTTCTTAACATCTGTTGCGATTATTTTTTTCTTCTACGACCACTTGAGGCTATATGTAACACGTTGCCTACTAAATGTATTTATTCACAGGAAATGAATAAAGAACATTGGGTTACATCATCTAAAAGTGCTCATAAAAAGGAAAGAGCGAATGAACAAGAACTATAACATTACCGTTGTCAGTTGCCTCCTACCACTAGCAGCTCTTGCTGCTGGCATCAGTTCAACCGCAACTGCGAATACGTTGGCTACCTTTGACAAACCGAATATCCCAGTTAAATACATTGTAAAATTCAAAGACCAGCAGGAAAATGGGCTTTCGCTAAGAAGTGAAAGTGCTGAATTTTCAGGCGGTCGTATCGCCCAGCGATCACTGTTGGATCGCTTAAGTGCCGACAATATTGAAGAGTTTGGCGCTGAATCTACCTATAGCGCTCAACTTGACAAAGAAGCAATACAAGTATTGCAAAACAACCCTGAGATTGACTATGTTGAAGTCGATCCACCTCGGTACCTGCTCTCGCAGAGCCTGCCATGGGGGACAGACTTTTGTGGGTGCGACGCTGCTTGATGACAGCAATGCCGGTAATCGTACCGTTTGTATCATTGATTCAGGCTACGATCTTTCGCACAACGACCTCAGCGGTAACCAAGTAAGCGGTACCAACGACAGTGGCACAGGCAACTGGTCTTCCCCCTGGCCAACACAATGCTCACGGTACACACGTTGCCGGTACCATAGCGGCCATTTCAAACACCGAAGGTGTGGTGGGTGTATTACCCAACCAAAATGTGAATTTGCACATCGTGAAGGTTTTCAACGAATCGGGTTGGGGCTACTCCTCAAGCCTAGTTAAAGCCATCGATACCTGTGTTGCCAATAACGCCAATGTAATCAATATGAGCTTAGGTGGCAGTAACTCTAGCCGAACTGAAGAGGCTGCGCTAAAAACACATTACGACAACGGTGTGCTGTTAATTGCCGCCGCGGGTAATGACGGAAATACTGCTCACAGCTACCCGGCTTCGTATGACTCGGTCATGTCTGTTGCCGCTGTAGATAACCAGAAACACCATGCAGATTTCTCTCAAGCCACCAATCAGGTTGAGATTGCAGCGCCGGGTGAAGCTATTCTGTCTACAGTCACATTGGGTGAAGGCCGCCTTGCCGATATTACCTTAGCAGGACATAGTTACTTCGATCGCGGCGTAGTTCCTCATAACCGTTTAGTGAATATAAATGGTAACTATGAACCAACACCTGTTCCCGGATCTGTCACCGCTCAGCTTGCTCGCTGTGATACCTCTTCCGGTGCCTATAACTGTAGCAATATGGCCGGAAAAGTCTGTTTGACGGAGCGTATTGGCAACCAGCAATCAGGCGTCTACCCAGAAGTTGATGCAGTTAAAGCTTGTTACAATGCCGGGGCATCCGCCGCTATCGTTTACAGTAATACTGAGCTTGCTGGCCTGCAAAACCCATTCCTTGTTGATACAAACGGCAGCTACAACCTTGTTTCGGTATCTGTCGATCGCGCCCTTGGTTTGGAACTGGCAAATGCCGTCGGCCAGACAATAACTGTCGAGAGCTCTATCAATCAAGATTACGAATACTATAACGGTACGTCCATGGCAACTCCGCACGTCACAGGTGTTGCGGCATTGGTTTGGAGCTATCACCCTCAGTGTTCAGCAAGTCAGCTTCGCAAAGCGATAAAAGCAACAGCGGAAGACATCGATGTGGCAGGTCGTGATAACAATACTGGCTTTGGCCTAATCAATGCGGTATCAGCCAAAGAGTATTTAGATGCTGGGTGTAATGGCCCTGACGGAAATGGTTCTGGTGCGAGAGTTTTGAGAATACTCAAGCAACCGCAATTCCAGATAACTCCCGTTACGGTATAACCAGTGAAATTAACGTAACACGCACCGGTGATGCAGGTGTAATGACGGTTGATCTTAACGTTACTCATACCTATATCGGTGATCTCAATATTAAGTTGATTTCCCCAACAGGTGAAAGTGTTGTACTGCATAACAACAGCGGTAGCTCAAGTAATAACATCCTTAAATCATATACGGTTGACTATACTGGTATCGAATCTAAGGGGACTTGGCAGCTTAAAGTCTATGATGATGCTCGCGTGATACGGGGACACTAAATAGCTGGCGTATCAACTTTAAATAAGGTTGACATATGCAAAAAAAACACGCTTCACGGTTATATTCGGGAATAAAGCCTATATGCGGACTAGCAACTGGCTTAGCGCTATTATCAAGTATTCCGGTTCAGGCCTATAACATAGGTATGCCTGCTCCTGGATCTGATAAGCAGGTAGAGCAAAGTCAGGAAAGTAGCCAAGCAAGCTATTACCTGAAATATAAACCCGATATGGAAGAACAAGCGAGGTCTTTAGTAACCAAAATGGGAGGAACAATCACTGACTCGATGCCAGAACGAAATATCTTAATTGTCACGCTTAACAAAGCCGACTTTGATAAAATCGATTCTGATCGCGTGAATTATCACCACATCGTCGAGTATGTTGAAACCAACCCACAGCGGCAATTACTAGAGAAGAAAACCAGCTTGTCTTACTAGGAAGCAGAAATGGTGAGGTAGTGAGTAGATCGGTGTGATATTTCATAACCAATATCGATACCTCAACCAATTAAAGGGAGAAGGTTTTTACTTCTCCCTTTATTTTTGCAGACTCGGTAATACCGTGAGACTCTATTACATCACATTTAGACCTTTGTATATAAATCCAAGCTCATATCCTATCTGACGTTAAGTCTCAGTTTCGAATAATTACTCTCATATCAATATAACTGTTCATGTTTTTTGGTCTAACATGTTGATTGGACTATTCAAGGAAGGTGGTTGGTCGCTTATGATTCAGGCAGTCGCAGTTGAATACCTCTGTGAAGGATTATTTGTCGTTGATCTGGAAAACTCCAAAGGGCGGTTACATGTCAACAAGCCGGGGAGAATTCACTCTAGTGACTTAATTAATAAGATCAAAACCAATGGCATAAAGACCGTTTGGGTTGATTTCGAGCAGTCAGACTTGAGCCACTATGTACCTGACTTCAGCCAGCGCAACCCAAAACCATCTAAAACCGTCACAATCGATGTAGAGCGCAAACGCGCCGAGTCTATTCTAGATAAATCGAAAGATTTACTAAGTAAGGCCATCGACAGTCTGTATGAAGGGAAAAATATTGATATTGCCCCCATTGCCGATCTGTCAGAGAGTATTGTCGATTCCATTCGCTGTAACCCTGACGCCATTCACTGTGTCGCTGCATTACGTAAGAAAGACAGCTATCTACTAGAACACTCCCTAAATGTTGCTTTCCTGATGGTGAGCTTTGGTCGACACTTAGGCTTAAATCAACATGTTCTCAAACAGTTAGCCATTGGCGGGTTATTACATGACGTAGGTAAAACCCAAGTCAAACTTGAGATACTCAATAAACCAGCTCGGTTAACCCCAGAAGAATTTGAACATATGAAATTGCACCAGGTGCTTTCTGAGCCAATATTAGATTGCATTCCAGGGCTTTCAGATATGAGCCGCCAGGTAAGCCTTCTCCATCATGAAAAGCTTGATGGAAGTGGTTACCCTAAAGGCCTGCATGGTGACGAAATATCACTGGTCGGCAGAATGAGCGCTATTGTCGATATTTATGATGCTTTAACCGCTACCCGATGCTACAAAGAATCAATGAGCCCTACCGCAGCATTTAAAATTCTCAAATCTATGACACCTCATCAATTAGATACTGACTTACTGAATGAATTCATTCGTGATGTTGGCGTCTATCCGGTGGGCTCGCTGGTTGAATTGTCCGATGGGCGTGTGGGCTTAGTGTGGGAGTCCAATGAAGCATCCTTTCTGCAACCCATCGTAAAATGCTTCTATTCAATAAAATACGGCCGCTATACAGAAGTAGATATGGTCAATCTCGCTGAAAGAAAACAGTTAGCCATTGAACGAGGGTTAAGCCCGGGAAAGGAAAATATAGACCCTACGCCCTACCGTTAGTTGCGGCGGGCCACTACTTTCATTTTGATATCACCTTATTAACTTAAAGTTAACTCTATCTTACCGGATGTTAGAAATTCAGTGCGGTAAGGATCATCGTGATGCAACATGACGGTAGGTGAAATTAAAAATGCCGATTCCCAATTCTTTGTTACATACTGTATATATCCTGAACTTGCGGGATGTCGATTCAGCCAGTTGGTACTCGGTAACAAAACCTCTTCGCTGAATAGTCTCCCGAGAAATACTGAGATAGTCAGAATGGATACCAATACTCCCCCTGTTAAACCTCCGTACTATTGAGTCTGGTGACTATGACGAGCTGGCCACCTTGATGAACTTGGTATTTGATGATGTCGGGGGGGCATGGCCGCGAATGACGATTATGGATTTGATCCATCAATTTCCCGACGGTCAGATCTGTATTGAAGATTGTGGCAAAATCGTGGGAGCAGCTCTAACCATCAAGGTTGATTATAATCGCTTGTCACTCAACCATACCTATACCGATATCATCAACGAGCAAAATGTCATTCAGCACCAAGCCAATGGTGACGCTTTATACGGGTTGGATGTGTTTGTACATCCGGATTACCGAGGACTTCGCCTCGGCCGGCGTCTCTACGATGCACGTAAGGAGCTCTGTCGAAATACCAACCTGAAAGCCATATTGCCGGGGGGGGCCGAATACCGGGCTACCGTACAGTTGCAAAGCAACTCTCTGTTATCCAGTATATTGAGAAAGTCAAACGAAAAGAACTTCATGACCCGATCCTGTCTTTCCAGCTGTCCAATGATTTTGATGTTAAGCGACTGATGAAGCATTACCTGCCAGAAGACGCCAAGTCTTGCGGCTATGCCACCTTGCTAGAGTGGGATAACGTTTTCTATGATGAGGTTGCTCCGTCAATCCTCGACACTGAGAAAACATGGTGCGTCTAGGCATTGTTCAGTGGCAAATGCGGATGATGGTCTCGGTGGACGATTTGATTGATCAGGCCGAGTTTTTTGTATCATCCTTTCTGGCTATCAAGCTGACTTTGCTCTTTTTCCTGAATTTTTCAATGCGCCATTGATGGGGCTGTGGCCCGAGCAAAGTTCAGTAGAGGCCATCAGGCTTTTGAGCGAGTTTAGCGAAGATATAAAACAACGTTTTTCGCAGCTGGCTGTCACATACAATATCAATATCATCTCAGGCAGCATGCCTGTAACGAAAGATGGAGACCTATATAATATTGCTTACCTGCTACACCGTGATGGTTGCATAGACGAACAGTATAAAATCCATATCACCCCCCCACGAACAGCGAGACTGGGTCATTGATGGTGGTAACAAGGTGAAGGTATTCGATACAGATGCTGGGCGGGTCGGCATCCTAATCTGCTACGATGCAGAATTTCCTGAGCTGGGCCGAATGTTAGCCGAACAAGGTGTGCAAATTATGTTTGTTCCTTTTTGGACTGACACCAAAAATGGCTACCTGCGAGTCAGGCTATGTGCACAGGCAAGAGCAATTGAAAATGAATGCTACGTTGCAATAGGAGGCAGCGTCGGCAACCTGCCACGGGTCAATAATGTCGATATACAGTATGCACAGTCGGCTGTATTTTCTCCATCCGACATTTACTTCCCCCCCCACGATGCAACAATCACTGAGGCTAGCCCAAACACCGAAATGATTATATTTGCAGATGTCGAACTCGACAAACTCAAATACCTCAATACGGAGGGGGGTCAGTAACTAACATACGCCACCGTCGGCTCGACCTCTACGGCGGCTTCACCCGCTCTAAACAAAAATAAGATCTTCCGCATTAGCTTTGTCTATCCGCCTTGATAGGCTATTTCACAAAGCACTTTAATCAGAAGTTGGTGAGCTAGTCGGTGGCAGTCAACATGCATAATGGTCAGAAAAATAAAACAGAAATCCCTCAGCTTCCACAGGATTTGATTGATAAGCTTACTAAGCCGATTAAACGCTTTTTGCATATTCAAGCTTCAGCTAGCCTGGTTCTTCTGTTGTTTACTGTTATCGCACTGGTTTTGTCCCACTCAATGTGGGGGGATGCTTTCCTTGCGGTTTGGGAAACGCCGATGGGTATCAATGTCGGCTCGTTTATATTCATCCGTTCACTTCGTGAATGGATAAACGATGCTTTAATGACTCTGTTCTTTTTCCTTGTGGCTTTGGAACTCAAGCGGGAGCTTGTTTTGGGTGAGTTGAAACACCCGCGTGTTGCCGCATTGTCTATTGTAGCCGCCTTCGGCGGTATGCTCGTGCCTGCTGCTTTGTACCTCATATTGCAATCGGGTCAACCTGGCGATAATGGCTGGGGCACGGTGATGGCGACTGATACAGCTTTTGTCATCGGTTGTTTGGGGGTTATTAGGGACACGTATTCCCCCATAGTTTGCGCATATTTATGTTATCGATGTCGATTGTAGACGATATCGGCGCTGTGCTGGTTGTCGCCATACGTTATGGCAATAGCCTTCATTGGGAGGTACTTGCTTTGGCTGTTGTTGGTATTATCATTATTCGCGGAATGGGCCTGCTTGGTATTCGTAACGTTGCTATTTATTCTTTAGCCGGTGGGGTGCTGTGGATTTTAATGGATGTATCTGGGATCCATGCAACGGTTACTGGTGTCATTCTAGGTTTAATGACACCGACGGAAAAGTGGGTAAGCGGCGAACGGTTACATGCCATTTTAGCTAACGTTGTCGCGTATCCGCCGGTGAGCATTGGGAGTCGGATACCGAAGGACGGAAGGCATTGCAAATGGCAGAAGCTGCAGCACATGGAACGCTGTCTCCGGTTGAAAGGCTGGTAATGGTGCTTCATCCATGGGTTGGGTTCGTCATCTTGCCATTATTTGCATTTGCCAATGCAGGAATTCAGGTATCTTCGTCTGACTTTGGTAACCCCCCCGTCACTGCGGCTGTTTTTATGGGATTTGCGCTTGGCAAGCCATTGGGGGGGGTATTTGGATTCAGTTGGCTGGCTGTACGGACGGGAATAGCGATACTCCCGTTGGATCTCAACTGGAAATTATTGGCTGGCGGTAGCCTACTGGCTGGTACTGGCTTCACGATGGCACTGTTCATTGCCAATTTGGCTTTCAGTTCTGCTCTACTCAATGACGCAAAATTGGGGGGATATTGTCAGCGTCTGTATTTTCTGCCATGGCGGGTTTTTTAGTATTGTTCGGACGGTCGCATAAAGGTAAATACCCAAACAATTCAAATGGATTGTGATGGTCATACATTGAGACTAATTATGCCTAATGGGAAGTTGATTAGGACTTACTGTGTTTCCACTTTATTTCACCAGCCAGCTTGAAATATCATCCAAAGCGAACCAACCTTTACTAATAATTTGGTATTTTACCAAAAGCCTAAGGCAACGATCATGTCATCGTCTAATGATAATCCCCCCACCTGAAGACCCTTTAGGGCATGGGGAACTCCCTCCGGCCAGCGTGGGCGAGAGTATTAAAAAACGCGCGATAACAATGAAACAGTTTCTCCCCCGTAGCGATCTGAGAAGTATTGCCGGGATGGTATTGTTCATCATTGCAGCAATAAGTTTTTGGCAGGCTGTCTACACCGTCCCCCAGTGATTCCGTGGCTGTCGTACAACGATTTGGTAAATTCCATTTAGTCATACAGCCGGGGTTACATTTCAAACTACCACTCGGTGTCGATACTGCGACAGTTGTTCCTGTCAAGCGCCAATTAAAACAAGAATTTGGCTTTACCACGCCGGGAGCGAATGATCCATACCAACGTTCTGCCGAGCATGATGGTGAGCTAGAAACGCAGATGGTCACCGGTGATTTAAATGCCGCGTTGGTCGAATGGGTAGTTCAGTATCGGGTTGCCGAGCCAATTAAGTTTTTGTTCGAAGTCCGCTCACCAAGTGCCACCCTTCGCGATGTCTCAGAGTCCGTAATGAGGGAAGTCGTCGGCGATCGTACCGTTGATGAAGTCATTACAATTGGCCGGCAGGAAATTGAATCAGAAGCGCTTGCTAAAATGCAGATACTTGCGACGAAATATGCAATGGGGATCAATATTGATCAGGTTCAGCTCAAGAACATTAACCCGCCTAGGCCTGTCCAGGAATCATTTAATGAAGTCAATCAAGCCCAACAAGAAAAAGAAAAACTCATTAACGAGGCACGTAGAGATTACAACAAAGTAATTCCTCTGGCAGAAGGCGAAAAGGATCAACGGATTCGAGAAGCAGATGGCTACCGACTGAAAAGAATTAATGAGGCAGAAGGTGATGCTGCCCGGTTCAATGCCTTGTTAAGCCAGTACAGCAAAGCACCAGAAGTGACACGCCGGCGCATCTATATTGAAACGATGCAGACGATTTTACCCGAAATTCATTCAAAGATTATTATTGATGAACAAACCCGCAGCATTTTACCTTTTCTCGAACTTAAGGCAGAGCAAGGTGAGCAGCCATGAAAAAAAGCCAGTCCATTGATTGCTCTTGCTATTCTCGCCTTTATCGCGCTTGTTGTGAAAGGATCGCTTTATACGGTGAGTGAGGTCGAGCAGGTCATTATTACCCAGTTTGGTAAACCGGTAGGTCAGCCGATAACGGAAGCGGGACTCAAGGTAAAAATGCCCCTTTATACAAGAAGTCAACGCTATCGATAAACGTGTACTGGAGTGGGATGGTGATCCCTCCGATATGCCGACAAAAGATAAGCTGTATATATCGGTCGACTTGTTTGCGCGCTGGCGAATAACCGATCCCTTACAGTATTTTCTCCGCTTACGAGATGAACGCAGTGCTCAGTCTCGGTTGGATGACATTCTGGGCAGTGAAACCCGCAACGCGGTGGCAAAACATGAATTGATTGAAATTATCCGTACGACCAAAAAAAGACAACCGCTACGTGATGCGCTGTTGGTTGAGGCTGAACGCGACCTAACTCTGGGAAATTTGGTACCGATCCAAAAAGGGCGTCAGGTGATCGAAGACGAAATATTTACCGAAGCAGCAGAGAAAGTCCGAGTCTTTGGTATTGAACTATTGGATATTCGCTTTAAGCGCATTAACTACAATGCAAGCGTAAGACCCAAAATATATGACCGCATGATCAGTGAGCGCCGCCAGATTGCCGAGCTCTTTCTTTCCGAAGGATATGGGGGAGGCAGCCAGAATCCGAGGTAATCGTGTACGTGATTTAAATAAAATACAATCCGAAGCCTATCGTAAAGTGGAAGAGATACGAGGTTTGGCCGATGCTAAAGCCGCAGAGATATATGCACAGTCATATAATCAAAATCCACAGGCGGTGAGTTTGTATGAATTTACGCGCACAATGCAAGCCTACCAGTCGATCATGGCAGAAAATACCACGTTGGTACTATCGACCGAGAGTGACTTGTTTAAGTTTCTGAAGGGTGTATATCCACCTGAAACATTCAAATTAACGCCAGAAAAACAATGAAGAAATCCGCTTTCCAGCCCCCATGAACGAGGGCATCCCACGCAGTTGCCCAAAGAGTATGTTGACTGGCTAACCCAGCCGATAACACGATTTCTGCGCATTGAAGCCGCAGCAGGTTCAGTGTTGCTCATTTTTACTATTGCGGCTCTGATTCTGTCTAACTCCCCCTTGGGCAGAAACATTCTTGTCAATATGGGACTTTCACGTAGGGATCACTGCGGGCACGATTGAGCTTAATCGCTCGCTACGGGAGTGGATTAATGATGGATTGATGACTTTGTTTTTCTTCCTGGTAGCACTGGAGCTGAAACGTGAAATCGTATTGGGAGAATTGAAAAAACCACGTTTAGCAATGTTGTCTATCGCCGGTGCTGTGGGTGGTATGTTGATTCCTGCATCTCTCTATCTGGCTTTTCAGCTGGATCAGCCAGGGCAGAATGGGTGGGGGCATTGTGATGGCAACAGATACCGCCTTCGTTATTGCCTGCCTGACCCTGCTAGGCCCCCGTATACCAAAAAGTTTACGGGTATTTATGCTGTCACTAGCGATTATTGATGACATAGGTGCCATTGTCGTAGTGGCCGTCGGTTACGGTGAAGACATTCATTTTCGTTATATTGGACTCGCAGTAATCGGATTTGTGGTCGTTAAAATCATGGCGATGTTAGGTATACGTAATATTGCGGTGTACTTGTTAGTTGGCGGCCTTATTTGGCTTGCAGTCGATGCCTCAGGAGTGCACCCAACCGTGACCGGGGGGGTGATATTGGGACTGTTGACCCCCCCAACCGATCGCTGGGTCAGCGAAGCGCGTTTACTGACGATAATGGAATGTGTGGTACCGTCGCCTTCGGAAAGTCAGCACGGCGTTTTTAGTATCGATCGCAAAATCTTAAAAACCGCTGAAGCGGCAGCGCGGGAAGGGCTTTCCCCGGTGGAGCGGTTGGAAATGTTACTTCATCCATGGATAGGCTTTGTGGTGATGCCTTTGTTTGCCTTTGCTAATGCAGGTGTTCCGATTTCTGTTTCTGAAATGTCTGGCTCCCTGTACATGGCGGTTTTTGCCGGTCTCGTCGTAGGAAAACCGGTCGGTATTGTCTTATTCAGCGGGTTGGCGGTATGTACCGGCCTGGCAATACGACCGCCCGAGCTACGTTGGCCGTATCTATTAGCGGGCGGCATGCTTGCCGGAATAGGTTTCACCATGTCGCTCTTTATTGCCCACTTGGCTTTGAGCCCTGCCCTAGTTAACGCCGCTAAACTTGGAATCTTATCGGCTTCGCTATTTTCTGCGCTAATGGGAATCGTATTGTTAAGTTGGCTTTTGAAACGTGATGCTTTGAACAATCAAGGTGAGACATAGGTCTCGCTCAGCCAGGATAAAGTAACCGCAGTCTTGAATGCGTGGTTGCTGAGGAAATGACGATGATCCTGATAACGAACATGCATGGCGTCAACGATATCTGCAGTCACTGACTTTCAGCGGCGAAGAATATGATTACTGGTCACTGAAAACGCTGGCAAATGATAATCAAATCGACTTGACTCATCTGCCGCTGGTTACCCGGCTGTTTCTTGAAAATGTCATGCGGCACTATGAAAATAATGCTACGACTTCAGAGGTTATCTCAGCACTCTGCTCGGGGAAATATGCGGCAGATAATGACATTGAACTATCTTTTTATCCCAGCCGTGTTTTGATGCAGGACTATACCGGAGTTCCGGCATTAGTTGATTTGGCAGCAATGCGGGATGCAGTCTATCAGACTGGCGGTGACCCGCAGCGTATTAACCCTATCTGCTCGGTTGATCTGGTTATTGACCACTCGGTGATTGCCGAACAAGCGGGCAAAAATTCGGCATTAACTGTCAATCGGCAACAGGAAATGCGACGAAATCAGGAGCGATACCAGTTCTTGAAATGGGCGCAAAGTGCCTTTGATAACCTAACAGTTATTCCTCCTGGGAGGGGGGATTTGTCATCAGGTTAACTTAGAATATTTGGCACAGGTCGTTCGGGATGAAAAAGGTGTGCTGATCCCCGACTCTCTGGTTGGAACTGACAGTCATACAACTATGGTTAACGGATTGGGTGTGCTGGGCTGGGGGGGTCGGAGGAATAGAAGCCGAAGCAGCCATGCTCGGTCAGCCTATAAGCCTGAATCTTCCCCCATATTGTCGGCGTCAAGCTTGAGGGGGGCGTTGAAAGAAGGGGGTCACCGCAACAGACTTGGTACTAACCGTAACCGAACAATTAAGGGCATACGGTGTTGTCGGCAAGTATGTAGAATTTTATGGCTTCGGCGTATTAAATCTGACGGTCGCAGATCGGGCTACACTATCGAATATGGCACCGGAATATGGTGCTAACTGTGGGCTCTTTCCAATGGATGAAAAAGTCATTACATATTTGGAGCTAACTAACCGGCCTCAATCACAAATAGAGCGAGTACGAGCCTACGCGATGGCACAGGGATTATGGTTCGACGCCGATACACCCAACCCTGTCTATGCTGAAACTGTTCAAATTGATTTATCTACTATTGAGCCCTCAATAGCCGGTCCTAACGCCCGCAGGATCGCCTTGCATTGAGCGCGATAAAACAAAAAAAACACAAGAACATATTGAGTTAATGGGACAGAAAGCCACCGATGATAAGTATCATGGTGAATCGCCTCATACCCTAACACATGGAGATGTTGTGATTGCGGCAATCACTTCTTGCACCAACACCTCCAATCCCACGGTAATGTTAACAGCAGGTCTGCTTGCAAAGGCGGCGGTTGAAAAAGGGTTATCAGTGCCCGCTCATGTGAAGACATCACTGGCACCCGGCTCTCAGGCTGTTGCGCGATACTTGGATGATACGGGGGCTACAACTCTATCTTGATCTCTTGGGTTTTCAACGCGTCGGTTTTGGTTGTACAACCTGCATCGGTAATTCAGGTCCGCTCAACGGCCAGCTTGAAGCTGACATCGAACAACAACAACTAAGCGTCTGCGCAGTGCTATCGGGTAACCGGAACTTCGAGGGACGAATACACCCAGCTGTTCGCCTCAACTGGCTGGCATCCCCCTCCGCTTGTTATTGCCTTTGCGCTGGCTGGACATACGCGCATTGATTTACAAAAAGAGCCCATCGCAAATAACCATGAAGGTGAAGACATTTATTTACGTGACTTATGGCCAACCAAAGCTATGCTCGACAATGCTTTGCGCCAAGTCACACAACATCAGTTCAGGCTCAGTTACAAGGACATAGAAAAAGGCGATAACTGTTGGCAAAACTTAACAATGAAAAATAGCATCTGTTATCCTTGGGATCCGGCGTCAACTTATATTCAGCGCCCGCCTTTCTTTGAACGGAAAATCAACCACCAGCCGATCAAATCTGCTCGAATATTAGCTCTTCTAGGTGATTCTATTACCACCGATCATATTTCTCCCGCAGGTCAGATTGCAGAGCAAAGTCCGGCCGGCCAGTATTTAATCTCTCATCATGTGTCACCGCGAGATTTTAACAGCTATGGTGCGCGTCGAGGGAATCATGAGGTGATGGTACGCGGCACGTTTGCCAATCGACAAATACAGAACAAAATGGTTGCTCCGCAGATTGGTGGGGGTAACACGCTATTTTGGCGCGAACGGTTCACATCACGATGACGGCTTGCCTTCAGTAAAGCTACCACCAGTGATCTCGATATATGAAGCGAGCCAACAGGCCATCGCCGATGACACACCATTAGTGATTTTTGCCGGCAAGGAATATGGTACCGGATCTAGTCGTGATTGGGCCGCCAAAGGCTGCCTGCTACAGAACGTGAGAGCAGTTATTGCAGAGTCCTTCGAGCGGATTCATAGGAGTAATCTGGTGGGTATGGGAATTTTGCCGCTTCAAATCGCCTCGTCTGACGGAATAGAATCCTTGTTGCTAAAGGGAAGAGAAACAGTTTCAATCGCTTTAAACCATGACCTTAGCCCACGGCAAGATGGCAAAATTATACTTCGAAAATCTGATGGTTCGGAACAACAAATCTCTGTGATACTTCGAATTGATAACCAGCGAGAACTTGATTATTTCAATGCTGGAGGCGTTCTCCGCTATATTTCGAATAGGTTTTTGTAAACAGAATCGTGAGTGTTCACATAGTGATACTCATCTTACAGTTCACCTCAATATTTCTAATCCATTAGAGGGTATGTCAGCATCAATTAAAGTTAGGGGGGACTTAAATTGCAAAGGGGGCAAGGAAAGCGGCGGTCTGTGTTTGATCCAGTTTCCTCCTCCAGTCATAAAACTGGACAATTACACAGAGAGCACGGACGTCAAATCAACTTGAAGCATGTCTATTCCACATTTTTTTTATTGTAAGGTTCTGGCGTTGCATCTCATAACCAACAGCACAACAACATTTCTGGCCTTGAAATATCCCATCAACAACAAAACTAATAGCATCTTTGCTATCAAAACCTAAATTAAAAACTTTCAAATTACCTGTAAAACCTGCTTTTGTTAATTGTGCGGTGATCCGATTCTGATCTACGTCTTTACCGACACGGTTAAGTTCATAGAAAACAAAACTATTTTCTAAAATATCTATTGACTCAGTCATAATACATTTCTCGTGTACCTAACACTTAAGTGTAGCTTAAATATGGCACACTAATTGCGATTTTTTGGATTCTGTTCAGTAGGATGCTTCTAATATGTGTAGAAGTCTACTTTGCAGGATGAACCAATATATGTGCTTGATGAGTATTTTCGTTCCACTCCTTCATCTCCGCATAAAACCAAGGAGTTATGTTTATTTCTTCAATAAGCTCTGGAGCACTGGGTAACTGCGTCAGTAAAGATATTGGGGCAATCTGATTTTGGCCTTCGAAACAATGTTCTAGATGTTCCTCTAGTAAGTAAATTATGTTTTCTTCCGTCTCTTTGGTTTCATCAAAAAGACGAGATTCTAGGCCTCGTTCATTGTTTAAATGGACAAGTAAAGAATAAAGGTTTTCTGCTCCAGCCATTGTGCATTGATTTGCTTTATCGTTTAACTGATATAGTTTTATTTCAAGATTAGCACCACGAGTTCTCGCAGTTTTTATCATTAACTTGATATCTTTCTTAATGTTATTCAATACCTTTTCTCTGAGTTTTGGTTTTAAGTAAGTAACGAGAATATTATTGCGAGCTGGTGTTGGGACAAAACAGGTTGACGACGCAACATGATTCAGAAGGTGTAGTAATGAGTTAGTCACTAAAGTGTGTAAATTATGGTAATACTCAAAATCTTTGATAGCCATAACGTTTATTAAATCTCCAATTATTTATCGAATTATCTTTGCTCAAGGGTTTATCAAAGAGTGACATCAACATTTAGTATCTACATTTTTCCTAGTATTTTTATGATTAGTACTCTTTGTTTGTTAGAAATTTGATATTCATTAATCATTTTGTATTGAATATCAGAAAGGAATGACCTTTCCCAAGTGCTAAAAGACTCGAAATGCAACAAAATAGCGTCATTTACTTGTGTAAACACAGCATGATCTTTCATTTTTTCCCTTTACTTATGTGTACATGATTGTAAGCTAATGACTACTTCATTTTCTTTTTGTTTCTTTGCATTCAAGAAAACCATCTTATAAAAAAGTCCTTTTTCCAGTAAATTGCGTATTTCAATATCCTGACAATATTGCTGTGTTACTTTTTTAAGAAAGCCTGAGATATTTGCCTCCCCCATAGTTAATAAAGACGAGTCTTATAACATTCAGATCTGCCTTTGCCTGTACAAGTGTTAAATTCTGCATTTTCATGGGTAGAACACTAGAGATAACACTCGATCTATAGTCTGCTAACATTATTAACTGATCGGATTCTTTATTTGATATACAACCAATAAGCATCGAAGTCATCAATATAGTGATTAGTCTTTTGTTTGTACTCATTAAGCTTTGTTTTCCTTGCGAACATAACGGAAGCATCCTAATTCTCAACTAGACTTTTATGAATAAACGGTGAGGACATAGAAGATAAAAGAGCGCTATAATTCAGTTGAAACTTAACTTCTTGCCCTATATGTAAGAAAAAGTCAGATGTTTCGACAATAAGATGGTCACTGGTTGATGCGACAATATTTATCCCTTTAGGCGGCTTAAGTCCTGGGATGTCCACATCTTGACGTCCAATGGCTAGAATAGCTTGTGAAACATTGCCTCTATCTAAGATTTTTTGCTGTTCACCAAAAGCATTCAAACATAAATCCCCCCCCATGGTAATGATGGTTTTTTTTCGATTCAATAACTTCAGCGGTCAGAGTAATCGCGTCAGTGAATAGACCATCGATGGTTTGTTGATAAAGGGTTTCACAGCCTAGAAAAATCGCTTCTCCCAATCGAAGATGATTGATTCGGGTTTTCTTATCGTTGCTAAGTGCCCAATTTAGGTTAGCGGAATTCCCTCCAGAAACAATATCTAATGTGATGCCGAATGTTCTGTCTATTTTATCGGCAAGATCTGATAAGTTAGACATTTTATCGCTATCGGGAGCCACCCCCATAGCGACAGGTCAGGTTTGTTCCTATCCCTTTAAGTACAATGTTAGGTAAATGAATCATCTGACGGATGAAATCTTCGAGATTGCCTTGCATTACCCCCTTCACGCAGATCTCCTTGCTCTATCATGATCACGACACCATGAACGCGGCCTAAACGATTAGCAGCCTTCGATAGTTGCTTAATGACGGCTAGCTCTGTGTTGAGACTAATATCACAAGACTGAACCACCCCCCCTTGATGTTTGGCTCAGCATAGGGGAACGAATCAGCATCATAGGTAAAGTGATGCCTGAATATCTCATACATTCAATGTTTTCTACTCGCGAATCCGCGATCATATCAGCGCCTGCATTGATCAGTGTTTGCACTACTTCAGGATGTCCTAAACAAACTTTAGTGACAGGAGTAACTGATATACCTTTTTTACCTAATCGGTGGAATAGCACACGAGCATTATGATGAATTTTATCACAATTGATTTCTAACCTAGGATTGCTCACTTCTTATTAATCATGAGTTGTTCTTCTAAGTGAGGAAATGCAGACAAAACCATTTGTAGAATATGTTCTCTGGGTTGAGATAAAACATCCGTTACTGGTATACAAAACTCAGTTGAATACTCTTGAATCTTAGATAGTATTTCGTCAGAAGACATGTTTTCGTGATTGAGAGTTAATCCAATGACGGAAGTATTAGCAAACATTTCAATGAGTTCTATTTCTGAAGCAATAGAAGGCATCGACATTTGAGGGAAATCAATTCGGCATGAGCGGTTAGGTGCGTGCTGTAAGATCACGCCTGTTGGACAGCTTCCACGCAATATAAATGCACTCGTTGAGAAAGCGGGATGACTTAATGCACCTTGCCCTTCAATAATGATTAGATCTGGCTTCTCTGATTCATACGCTTTTACAATAATAGCCTCTAGTTCACCTGCACAGAATTGAGAGGGGGGGACAGCATCTAAAGCTACGCCGTATGGGGGGGCACCTTGGATGATACCTGTTTGTCCTGTCGCGATCATGACCACATTAAGACCATGATCATACAGAGTATTGGTAAGCATAGTGGCTGTTGTGCGCTTTCCGATTGCACAGTCGGTTCCCCATAATGGCAATGCGTGGACACTTCACATCGTGTATTTTGCCACTAAATGCTTGTAAATCTTTTTTATCTTTAGGGCGACGAACATCTAAAATATCAACATTGTTAACTTTACTCGCTGCTACCAATTGAGGATCGTCGTTGAAAAATTCGTGCAGTCCGTTTACGATATTCATCTTTAGCGCCATTGCTTCGAGAATAATATTTTTTTCAAATTCAGATAACATCCCACTGGATGGCGCAAGACCAAAAATGAAATAATCAGGCGTCTCATCCGCTATAGCAAAAGCCTCTCCTAAATTCGAAACTATAGGGATTTCATTGACCTCGCCGCCAAGTACGACACCGGAGTCTAGACCTGCTTGTTGACTATCAATGACGGAAAGTACTCGATAATTCTGTGAATGCCTAACAAGTCCATTGGCAGTTTTACCATCAACTTTTCCAAAGTTAGCTTCGCAATAAATGATAGCCGTTGGTTTGCTCTGGTTGACAGTTGAAATGTGAGTGTTTTCCATCTCATTATTGCCGAAGAAAGGATCTATTTTAACTACATTTTGAGTTTGTTTTGACACAATAATACCTAAAGATAATGTTTAGGCTTAGAGGGGGGGCGACGAGAGCGTGCGAGATGCCATATCGGAAGTTAACCAGAAGTCCCTACTAAGCGGTAGGGAGAACGAAGACAGTAACACAGTTAGCAAGTTATTGTAGGTGTTTTTTCAAAGTTTGATGGTGTGCTTCCTCATAAAACCAGCTTAAACACTAATCTAATTTCTATCAGGCAATTGGTTCAAATAAATAACCATTTTATTTACAAAGAGAAATATAACATAACACTATGCCACACAATTTTTAGAACGAGAATTTATATGGCAGAACTATGTTATACCACACTTTTCAATTATCACTTTCGACAACACTTTCTCAATAAGTAACACCTCCAGCGCTGTTCATAGCGGTGATGATGTATTGTTTGAGGATACTATTTTCCACATCACCACGATTTCAGTCATTACATTGATATAAGCAACACCCTGTTATACGTAATCAGTCTGACATGTAGCGAGCTGCTTGTCTCAATACAGGACTATAATAGTCCTATATAGAGTGAGACTTTGTTTATGTTACGTGTTACCAAATTGACTGACTATGGCTCTGTGTTAATGAGCTATATGGCACGCCACGCTGATCAAACCTTCAGTACTGCTACTCTGTCCCGAGCCATCTACTTACCACCGACTACGGTGAGCAAATTACTGAAGATCCTGCATAGCAATGGCTTGGTACTTTCCACTCGCGGGAAAAACGGCGGGTATCGGCTTGCTACCCAGCGCAACAGATCACCCTAGCCCAAATAGTCAGTGCACTGGAAGGGACTGTAGCCGTAACAGAATGCTCGGTAAAAAAAGAATTTGTGTCATATTGAGAAACACTGTGAGATCCGAGATCACTGGCTGGGCATCAATCAAGTGATTTATGACAGCCTGGCCCAAGTCACTTTGCAAGACATGCTGTCACGAGAGGTGAAACCAGAACCACTGACGCTGACAAAATAACAAGTCGAGAGATTCATAGTTAATAGGTTCATAGTTAATAGATACATAAAGGTGAAAAAGGAGGGGTCGTAATGGCAACTCGAACACAGGATTTAGACCATTTCGTTAATGATGAATATCCACACGGGTTTGTCACAGAACTTGATGAAGATCGCCTCGAACCGGGATTGAATGAAGATGTAATACGCTGTATATCGGCGAAGAAAAATGAGCCGGCATTTATGCTTGAGTGGCGCTTGCAGGCCTATCGACACTGGCTAACCTTAACAGTCCCTACCTGGTCTAAATTGTATTACCCCCCCATCGACTATGACGCCATGATTTACTATGCGGCGCCAAAATCATCAGCCAGCAGCCCGCAAAGCCTAGAAGACATCGACCCAAAGTTATTGCAAACCTATGAAAAACTTGGCATTCCTCTCCATGAGCAAGCACTGCTTGCTGGCGTTAACGTGGCTGTCGATGCGGTTTTTGACAGCATTTCGGTTGCGACTACCTTCAAACAAAAACTTGCCGATGTCGGTATTATTTTCTGCTCCTTTTCTGAAGCGGTACACAATCACCCCCCGGTCTTATCCAGAAGTACTTAGGCACTGTGGTACCCTACACCGATAACTTCTATGCAGCCTTAAATGCAGCAGTTTTCAGCGATGGATCTTTTTGCTATATCCCCCCCGAAAGGCGTACGTTGCCCCCCCAAAT
>LLEM01000051.1_pt1 | contig 27347 bp, 29 predicted proteins | sample 595841 | NCBI WGS metagenome assembly LLEM01 (sample SAMN02919313, study PRJNA255460) | bioreactor metagenome | biome: chemostat; feature: culture 2012_10.2; material: sediment; isolation source: day64 10degC chemostat 2012 inoculated with Wadden Sea sediment taken from... | place: Germany: Bremen ...
CCTGTGGGTGTTGGCGATCTAGCCTGTGTTGCAGCTTCACCACTGTTGCCTGTCTGCCTGTCAGGTAGTGGCGCATTGCATGACGTAACTGCTGGGTTTTCTGGTTGATTTTCTGGGTCTGGTGGGTCATGTCACGACTGATCAGCTCAGCCGCCGCTGATGGTGTCGGGGCCCTAACATCAGCAACAAAGTCAGCAATGGTGACATCCACTTCATGGCCTACTGCACTGACAACTGGGATCTGGCTGGCGGCTATGGTGCGGGCAACGATTTCTTCGTTGAATGCCCACAGATCTTCCAACGAGCCACCACCACGGCCGACAATTAATACATCACATTCCTGGCGGGCATTGGCTCGACCAATTGCCTGGGCGATTGAAATTGCAGAACCTTCGCCTTGCACCATGGTTGGATATATGACGATAGGCAGACCGGGATCCCGTCGTTGCAGAACATTGAGAATATCATGCAGGGCGGCGCCGGTTTTCGAGGTGACGATCCCGACACATTTTGGTTGCTCAGGCAGAGGCTTCTTCTGTGACTGGGCAAATAGCCCTTCAGCCGCCAGTGACATCTTTAGTTGTTCGAATTGCTGCTGCAGGCGACCGTCACCTTCCGGTTGCATACTTTCGATGATCAGCTGGTAGTCACCTCGAGGTTCATACAGAGAGAGCCTCGCCTTCACTAACACTTGGGTGCCATTTGCCGGTTTAAACGTAACTCGGCGGTTGTTGCCGCGGAACATTGCGCATTTGACCTGAGCCCGTGAGTCTTTGAGCGTAAAGTACCAGTGGCCAGATACCGGCATTGACAGGTTCGACAGTTCACCGACTAGCCAGACAACGCCCATTTCATTCTCTAGAATGAGGCGAACCTGTGCATTAAGGCTGGAAACGGTATAGATACGATCGTTGGATTGGGTCTGTTGGGCGAACATAGTCACGAGGCGAGACACCTGTTATCGAGAGGTTAAGTAGTGAGCGAGAAAGTGTTGATAAACGAGTAGGCAGATCATTGGACAGATCTTGGCCGTATTGTCATAACCGCAGCACCGGAAACTTAACCGAAATATATTACGCATCAAGCAAAAAGTGTCAACAAAAAAAAGTAATTTTTTTGTGGCTAAACGATTGCTCTCCCCGTATAATTTGTTCGCAATATTTTATCCTCCTTTAAACCATAACTCGGTGTGAGATATTGCAATGTTACGTATCAAACAAGAAGCTCTAACTTTTGATGATGTTCTGCTGGTTCCAGCACACTCTACGGTTCTCCCTAACACTGCCGATCTGCGCACCCAGCTAACGAAAAAAATCTCGCTGAATATCCCAATGGTTTCTGCTGCAATGGACACAGTAACCGAAGGGCGCTTTGCGATTGCGTTAGCTCAGGAAGGTGGCATCGGTTTTATCCACAAAAATATGTCTATCGAACAGCAAGCGAACGAAGTTCGCATGGTGAAAAATTTCGAAGCTGGTGTGGTTGCTGAACCTGTAACGGTCAAACCGACTGCAACGATTGCAGATGTGAAAGAACTGACTGTTCAAAATGGTTTTGCAGGTTACCCAGTCGTATCAGACAACAACGAGCTAGTGGGTATTATTACTGGCCGTGACGTTCGTTTTGTTACTGACCTTTCGATGTTGGTTGAAGATGTGATGACGCCGAAAGGCAAACTGGCGGCGGCAAAAGAAGGTGCTTCACGTGAAGACGTTGAAGCTATCATGCAAGAGCACCGTGTTGAAAAAGTGCTGCTTGTGAATGATGACTTCCAGCTTAAGGGCATGATCACCGCAAAAGATTTCCAGAAAGCAGAACGTAAGCCAAATGCATGTAAAGACGAACGAGGTCGTCTACGTGTAGGGGGCTGCCGTTGGTGCAGGGGGCTGGTAACGAAGAGCGCGTTAAAGCGTTGGTTGAAGCTGGTGTCGATGTACTGCTTATTGACTCGTCACACGGTCATTCTGAAGGTGTTCTTCAGCGTATCCGCGAGACCCGTGAAGCATTCCCTGAACTACAAATTATTGGTGGTAACGTGGCAACGGCTGCGGGTGCTCGTGCCCTGATTGAAGCTGGTGTAGATGCCGTCAAAGTGGGTATCGGCCCTGGTTCAATCTGTACAACCCGTATTGTTACCGGCGTGGGTGTTCCTCAGCTAACGGCTATTTCTGATGCCGTTGATGCGGCTGCTGAATTTGGTGTTCCAGTTATCGCTGATGGTGGTATCCGTTACTCTGGCGACATGTGCAAGGCTATCGTGGCTGGTGCATCATGTGTCATGGTCGGTTCAATGTTTGCGGGTACTGAGGAAGCGCCGGGCGAAGTTGAGTTATACCAAGGCCGTGCCTACAAGTCATACCGTGGCATGGGCTCGCTAGGTGCGATGTCTCAAGGCTCTTCAGATCGTTACTTCCAGACAGATAATGCAGCAGACAAGCTGGTACCAGAAGGCATCGAAGGCCGTGTTGCTTATAAAGGCCACATTAAAGAAATTGTTCACCAGCAAATGGGCGGCCTACGTTCAAGCATGGGCCTAACAGGTTCAGCAACGATTGAAGCGCTACGTACTCAGGCTGAGTTTGTACGTATCTCTGGTGCCGGTATCAAAGAGTCACACGTTCATGATGTGACAATTACCAAAGAAGCACCAAACTACCGTATGGGTTAATTTTCACCAAGCGCACTGTTGCTTGAGGAAAACGTTTGCCTAAACGGGAAACTTGTATAAGATCGGGGGGCGTTTTTAGGCCCCCCCAATTTCAATTATTTTGAGACTGCTCGATAATGACCACAACCACAAATATTCATGACCAACGCATCCTGATCCTGGATTTTGGTTCTCAGTATACTCAGTTAATCGCACGTCGAATCCGTGAAATCGGTGTGTATTGTGAACTTTGGAGCTGGGATGTTGATGAAGCCGATATTCGTGACTTCAACCCTAACGGCATCATTCTTTCTGGTGGTCCGGAGAGTGTAACGGAGAACGGTTCTCCGCGTGCTCCGCAATACGTATTTGAAGCGGGCGTCCCTGTGTTCGGTGTTTGCTACGGCATGCAGACCATGGCAGAACAATTGGGCGGTAAGGTTGCGGGTTCAACATTGCGTGAATTTGGCTACGCACAAGTGAACGTTGTTGAGCCTACAGATTTCTTCAAAAGTATTGAAGATGCAGTTTCTGAAGACGGTACAGCGTTGCTTGACGTTTGGATGAGCCACGGCGACAAAGTGGTCGAGATCCCGTCTGGTTTCGTCAAAGTTGCTGAAACGGATACCTGTCCGTATGCGGCAATGGCCAACGAAGAGAAGCACTTCTACGGTGTTCAGTTCCACCCGGAAGTGACGCACACTCGGCAGGGTATGCGCATTATCGAAAATTTCGTTTTGAATATCTGTGGTTGTGAGAAGCTCTGGACGTCAGCCAACATTATCGATGACGCTATTGCTAGCATTAAAGAGCAGGTCGGTGACGATGAAGTTATCCTTGGCCTGTCAGGCGGTGTTGATTCATCCGTTGTGGCAATGCTGATTCACCGTGCGATCGGTGACAAGCTGACCTGTGTATTTGTCGACAACGGCTTGCTTCGCTTAAACGAAGGCGAGCAGGTAATGGAAATGTTTGGTGACCATTTTGGTCTGAACATTGTTCATGTTAAAGCTGAAGATCGTTTCCTTGACGCACTGGCCGGTGAGAATGATCCAGAAGCGAAACGTAAGATCATCGGCCACGTCTTCATTGATGTCTTTGATGAAGAATCGAAGAAACTGAAGAATGCAAAGTGGCTAGCTCAGGGTACAATTTACCCGGATGTTATCGAATCGGCAGCATCGAAAAACGGCAAAGCACACGTCATCAAGTCTCACCACAATGTGGGGTGGCTTGCCAGATGATATGGCAATGGGGGTTTGGTTGAGCCGCTAAAAGAGCTGTTCAAAGATGAAGTACGCAAGATCGGCCTAGAGCTTGGTCTGCCTTACAACATGCTTTACCGCCACCCGTTCCCTGGACCTGGCCTCGGTGTTCGTGTTCTTGGCGAAGTGAAGAAAGAGTACTGTGAGCTATTGCGCCGTGCCGATGCAATCTTCATCGAAGAGCTGCACAATGCGGATCTTTACAATAAAGTCTCTCAGGCATTCACTGTATTCCTACCGGTACGTTCCGTGGGCGTAATGGGTGATGGTCGTAAGTACGATTGGGTTGTATCTCTACGTGCAGTAGAAACAATCGACTTCATGACCGCGCATTGGGCACACCTGCCATACGATTTCTTAGGTAAGGTTTCTAACCGTATCATCAATGAAGTCGATGGTATCTCGCGTGTTGTTTATGATATTTCTGGTAAGCCACCAGCAACGATTGAGTGGGAATAAATTTCCTCCTCTGACAGAAGATATTGAAGCTTCGCCCTCGTCGTTTGTAGGGCGAAGAACATGAAAAAGGCACCTTCGGGTGTCTTTTTTTGTTTTTATTATTATGAACTCTATTGATCATGCCAGAAGGCGATAATGATGGAGGCGATATTTGGCTTGTGGGTATTGCTGTTGAAGGAATGATGTGTTGATGTTGCGCCTGTGTTGGTTGGATGTTTTGTATTAATACTTTATTACAAAGTATCATTACGTCTATTGGGTATTTGTTAGTTTGATGTGCGTTTTGGTGTTTGGTTTTCATTACAATTATCTACGTACTTTCCGTGAGGGAAAGTTCCAGATTGATTGGCGACAAAACTATTAATGCACCGCCGCAACTATACACATCATCAACGGCCATGGAGCTCCCATGAGTAATCAAGCAGTACATAAGGCACCGGATACCTCGCCGAGTGCGATGAACAAGTTTCTCAACTTTATCGAGCGAACCGGCAACAAGATCCCTGATCCGGCATTGCTCTTCTTTTGGGGGTTGATCCTAGTTTGGGTTTTATCCGCAATTCTTTCACAGTTTCAATTCGGCTTAATTCATCCTGTTTCCGGCCAGGCCGTCGAAGTCAATAATCTGTTAACTGGAGAATCCTTCGCTAATTTCTTGGCAACAATGGTGAAAAATTTCACCGGTTTTGCACCTTTGGGGGGGATTGTGCTGGTAGCAATGCTGGGGGGGGTTGGTGTTGCCGAGGCATCCGGCTTTATTAATACCGGCCTGAAGAAAATGCTGAATGTCACACCGGCAAAATTTATTACGCCAGTGCTGATTTTGGTCGCGATTGTTTCGCATACTGCGGCTGATGCCGGTTACGTATTGGTTATTCCGTTAGGTGGTATCATTTTCCATGCCGCTGGCCGTCATCCGCTTGCGGGTATTGCCGCTGCTTTTGCTGGTGTCTCGGGTGGGTTTGCAGCTAACTTCATTCCTTCTGGCATCGATCCGCTGTTGGCCGGCTTTACGCAGGAAGCGGCTCAGATCCTTGACCCTGAATATGTGGTCAACCCGCTATCGAACTTGTTCTTTACGGGCCTTTCTTCAATACTGATTGTCAGTATCGGCTGGTACATCACAGACCGTATTATTGAGCCGCGCCTGGCGAATACTGAAATTGATGAAGATGCCGAAGAAGCACCTGATATGGGGGTCGTTCAGCGAACTTGAAAGCAAAGCTTTTTCTCGTGCAGGTTGGGCGATGATGGCAGGTATCGCGGTATTGGTTGCTGCTTTGATCCCGGAGAGTTCGCCACTACGTTCTCCTGCCGGTGAGATCACCGCATTTAACGCGCCGGTAATGCAGTCTATCGTGCCGCTAATCTTTATTCTGTTTGTCATTCCTGGCGTGGTGTACGGCAAGGTCGCAGGTACGTTTAAAGCCAGTGATGATGTGATTAAATCGATGTCTGCAACAATGAGCAGCATGGGTAGCTTCATGGTCATGGCGTTCTTCATTGCCCAGTTCCTTGTTGCGTTCAGCCAGTCAAACCTAGGTACATTATTGGCGCTATCGGGTGCTCAGTTCTTGCAGGCAATGATCTGCCTGGCCAGGTGACGATTATAGGTATGATCCTGCTGACTGCTTTTGTGAACTTACTCGTTGGTTCGGCATCAGCGAAGTGGGCCCTGATTGGCCCTATTATGGTTCCAATGCTGATGGCCGTCGGGGATTTCACCTGAGCTGACTCAGGCTGCTTATCGTGTCGGTGATTCTGTCTCTAATATCATTTCTCCAATGATGGTGTTCTTCCCGCTGGTGGTTGTTTATATGCAGCGCTATGTGAAGAGCTCAGGGATTGGTTCGCTAGCATCGATGATGATGCCGTACTCGATTGCGATGCTGATTGGCTGGACAATCTTCCTGCTGGTTTACTGGGCTATTGGTCTACCTTTGGGGATTCAGGCGCCATATACGTACAGCATGTAACCAATATTTTTCAGCCAACTTAATAAGCCTCGCACTGCGGGGCTTTTATTGGCGAGAATGATAATAAATACTGTTGGCGTATAAAATTCCAATAATTTATCTTTTTGTAATTTTTTATTCTAAAAATTATTATATTGCATGCTGGTTGTATATTGGTTGTTGATGCCAATATACAGCATGATGCCTATCTCATCATCTGCTTTTAATAGATTTATTGGTCGTTAAGTCTTGGTTGTTGCCTTTCTGTGAGTTTTACGTGTTGCTGGTGATTTGTTACTTTCACGCCCAAACACAACATATAACTCAATCGAAGTAGTAAGGAAGTACGATTATGAGTGAGACCATTATACCGGCTCCCGACCAGAAGGGCGTGATTGCATTTATCGAACGCGCTGGTAAGAAAATCCCCCGATCCTGTCATTATTTTTATGTTCCTGTTTACCTTATCGCTGCTGCTAACCGGCCTTATCGGTGGGCTGCAGTTCGAAACCACAGGTGCAGATGGCGGGGCCGTTACTCACACCATCAAAAATATGCTGGCAACCGAAAATGTTCGCTGGATGTTTGACAAGGCATTGCTGACAAACTGGCTTTCATTCGGCGGTGGTGTTCTGGGCGTGATTCTGATAGTTATGCTGGGTGTCGGTATTGCCGAGAATTCAGGCCTGCTGTCGGCGGTGATCAAAAAAAAGTCGGTTTGCGTATCAATGATCGCTGGCTGCCACTGATGGTGGTTTTTTTGGGGGGGATCATGAGCTCCATTGCAACGGATGCGGGTTATCTCATCCTGATCCCGTTGGCTGGCATGTTGTATGCTGGCCTTGGTAAAAACCCGTTGATTGGTATGGCTGCAGCCTTTGCTGGGGGGGTCTCTGCTGGTTTTTCTGCCAACCTGATCCCGGCAACACCGGTTGATGTTATTCTCGGAGCGAATGCCCGTATTTTGCTGAGTCTCAGGGATCCCGTTTGAAACGGCAAGCGGTGAGGCCATTAACCCGGCAACGATGCATTATTTCTTTATCTTCATTTCGACGTTCATTCTGGCTGGTCTTGGTGCTTGGGTGACAACCCGCTTTGTGGCACCGCGTCTTGAAAAGATGTCTTATCAGCTGCCGGAAGACCTGAACTTGAACGATTTTCAAGTCTCAGAGGCAGACAACAAAGGTCTTCGCGCGGCAGGGATCGGTTTGCTGCTGGCGCTGCTAGCCGTTGCTGGATTGGCGATGGGGCCACTGGCAACATATACCAATGGTGCTGGTCGTGAAATAACACCGTATCTTGATAACGTTATTCTACTGATTGCCATGGTATTTGCCGTAGTCGGTATCTTCTTTGGTGTTGCGACAGGAAAATTCAAGTCGCTGCAGGATGTGGTTAAGGCAATGGTGAAGCAGATGAACACCATGGGCTACATTCTGGTACTGACTTTCTTCTGCTATAACTTTTTAGCTTTACTTGGTTTTTCTGGGCTGGGTACTTATGTGACCTATCTTGGTGCATCCTTCCTCGGTTCGCTGGGGGGGCTACAGGATTATCCAGTCTTGCTGATCATCGGCTTTATTATGACGACAGCAGTGATCAACCTGTTTGTTGGTGGCCTGACTTCAAAATGGATGCTACTAGGGCCGATTTTTGTTCCGATGCTGTATCAGGTTAATCCAAATATGACACCGGATTTGGTAACTGCCGCGTACCGAATTGCAGATTCCTCGACCAATATCATTACCCCCAATGATGACCTATGCGGGTGTTATTCTGGCATTTATGCGTAAATACAAGCCTGAGCTGACTTTTGGTGATGTGATTGTCATGATGGTGCCATACTCCATAACATTCCTGACTGTGTGGACAACGGTTCTGGTTGGCTTCTTCGCTTTCAGCATTCCGCTAGGTTTCTAGTATTGCTATTGTTCTGAGGCCAATACCATCAAGCCCGGCAGATGCCGGGCTTTTTATTGTTTGTTGGCTCTAGCGTGCTTTACGCCTTGAAGTGGCTGGCATGGAAGCGAAGGTGATCTTCAATAAAGCTCGCAATGAAGTAATAGCTGTGGTCATAGCCTTCCTGCATCCGAAGCTCCAACGGGTAGCCGCTTAGCTTGGCAGCCGCTTGAAGCATTTCAGGCTTTAGCTGCTCGGTCAGGAAATCATCCTTGGTGCCTTGATCAACCAGTGCCGGAACCGGATTGGTTGACTGCTTCATTAGCTCACTGCTGTCATACTGCTTCCAGATATCCTGATTTGCCCCCCCCAGATAGCCAGTGAAGGCTTTTTTGCCCCCCATGGGCAGCTGACTGGTTGGTGATCGGGCTGAAGGCCGAGACCGAGTTGAAACGTTCCGGGTTGCGCAAAGCAATTATCAGGGCGCCATGTCCGCCCATCGAGTGGCCACTGATCGCCCGTTGCTGGCCTACCTGGAAGTTGTTTTCGATAAGCTCTGGTAGCTCGTTGACGACATAGTCATACATTTGGTAATGGCGGTTCCACGGTTCGCGAGTGGCATTGAGGTAAAACCCCGCTCCCAGACCGAAGTCATAGCTGCCTTCCGGATCGTCGGCAACATCTTCACCGCGTGGACTGGTGTCTGGTGCCACGATGGCGATACCAAGCTCTGCCGCAATACGCTGTGCGCCGGCTTTTTGCATGAAGTTTTCGTCAGTACACGTTAATCCGGATAGCCAGTACATTACTGGTACCTTGACGCCTGTAGCTGCTTGAGGGGGGGGTAAGTAAATAGCAAAGCGCATTTCACAGTTCAATACCGCAGAGCGGTGGCTGTATTGTTTATGCCAACCACCGAAACTTTTGTTGGCGCTGATATTTTCTAAAGTCATGAGGGGAGTCATCTCTTATGTCAAAAAAAGCGCTGCCGGAGCAGCGCTTATCAATCACGCCGGTAATCATTACCGGTAACAGGGTTACTTGTCGAAGTGAATAACGCTGCGGATACTCTTGCCTTCGTGCATGAGATCAAACGCGTGGTTGAGATCTTCCAGCCCCCCCATGGTGTGAGTGATGAAGTCATCCAATGCGAATTCGCCCGCCATGTAACGTTCAACGATTTCAGGTAGTTCAGAGCGGCCTTTAACGCCACCGAATGCAGAACACGCCATACTCGACCTGTTACCAGCTGGAATGGACGGGTAGAAATTTCCTGGCCGGCTCCGGCAACACCGATGATCACAGATTCACCCCAGCCCTTATGGCAACACTCAAGAGCAGATCGCATGACATTCACGTTACCGATACATTCGAAAGAGTAATCTACGCCGCCGTCAGTCATGTCAACGATCACTTCCTGGATAGGCTTGTCGTAGTCGTTCGGGTTGATACAGTCAGTTGCGCCCAGTTTTTTCGCCAGTTCATATTTGCTCTCATTGATATCAACACCAATGATACGGCTCGCACCTGCCATTGTTGCACCAATAATAGCGGACAGGCCGATTCCGCCTAAGCCAAAGATAGCAACTGTGTCGCCTTTCTCGACTTTTGCTGTATTAAGCACTGCGCCCATACCGGTTGTTACTCCGCAGCCCAGCAGGCAAACTTCTTCTAGCGGTGCATCTTTGTTGACTTTTGCCAGCGAAATTTCAGGTAGTACAGTGTATTCAGAAAACGTTGAGCAGCCCATATAATGGAAGATTGGCTTGCCGTCTTTGTAAAAACGGGTTGTACCGTCAGGCATCAGGCCTTTGCCTTGCGTCTCACGAACAGCCTGGCACAGGTTCGTTTTTCCTGATTTACAGAATTTACACTCGCCGCACTCTGCGGTGTAAAGAGGGATAACGTGATCGCCGACCTGAACACTGGTTACACCTTCGCCTACCTGCTCGACAATACCGCCACCCTCGTGGCCAAGAATTGACGGGGAAAATACCTTCAGGATCATCACCAGAAAGAGTGAAAGCATCGGTATGACAAACACCGGTTGCAACGATGCGTACGAGTACTTCACCGGCTCTTGGTAGCATTACGTCCACTTCTTCAATCGACAGTGGCTGATTAGGGCCCCCAGGCAACAGCGGCTTTGGATTTAATAAATTGATCAGACATTCTGTACTCTCTTATCTAATGATTTGGTGTCTACAGAGAACCGTCTTATTCGCGTTTTGAACGGTTGAGCGAATCAAAAGATCGCGAGCGGTATCAATACACTGTAGAAAAGAAATTCGTCATCGACGATAGTTTTTCATCTAACATCATTTGTCGTGATGGTGAGTATTATATTTCTTTCCAAATAAATGATAATTACCTTACAAGGTAAATTACTTTTACTATCTGGTAATAATCATTGTAAGTAGGAAGTTGGCAAGATGCTGATATTATTGATCACTCTATATCACTGGGCTCAAGCGGTTGGAGTAGAGCTGGCTTGGCATTATAATGCGCTCCTGTTACTGAAAGTATGATTTGAGAGACCACGTGACCGATCAGAGCAAAGACGAACTGTTTATGCGCCGAGCTATTGAGCTGGCTGCCAAAGCCGAAGAAGAAGGCGAAGTACCTGTCGGGGGGGCCGTGGTGGTGCATAACGGCCGGGTGATCGGGGAAGGGTGGAACCGATCGATAGGTCAGCATGATGCAACAGCGCATGCAGAAATCATGGCGCTTCGCCAGGCAGGGAAAGTGAGCCAGAATTATCGCTTGCTGGATGCAACCATGTACGTGACTTTGGAGCCCTGTCCGATGTGTGCGGCGGCGATGGTACATAGCCGGGTTGGCAAAGTGATCTACGGTGCCTGTGATCTAAAGACGGGCGCAGCCGGCAGTGTTATGAACCTGCTTAGCTACGAGCAGGTCAACCACCATGTTGCCTGTGAATCAGGTTTGCTGGCCGACGAGTGCCGCGCTCAGCTACAGGCCTTTTTCAAGCGTCGTAGGACAGAGAAAAAGGAAGAAAAAAAAGCTCGTCAGGCAGCGTTGGGCGAGCACCAAGTCAAAGTATAAATACGTAGAGCTAGTACCGTTCATATACAACAAAGCGGCATAATGTCGGGCTTTGTTGTATTGGTTTTGTCGTGTTGATGCTCGCAATTAAAGCGAGCAACAGATCAGCTGACTATACTGGCCGCAACAATGTAGCTACGCTGACGCCAGAGGATCTTTTTCCGGATATTGGCATTTAGGCGCTTACGTCGGGGTTGCGATAGATGTCATTCGCTGTTTAAGGCTTCTGACCGCCTTTTTTTGTCTGGTAAATCGCATAGGTTCTTCCCACAAAGCAATGGCATTGATGTGCCTGAAGATTGATGTGCCTGAATAAATGGCAAGGATGTTGCTTTTGAGCCGAGCCTGAATATTGGGTTGATTGTCACCTAATTAGCGATGATTAAGAATGATCTGAGTCGCAGATTTAGACTTACTATTGCAACTAGATAAGCCCCCATATGTGATTCAGTGGCTGAGATTCAACAGCCCTATCTGAGCAGGGGCTGTTGAGTATCGTATTGCGTTATTTAGCGGCTGTTTTGGTCGGCGTTGCCGTACTGACAGCTCGGTGCCAGTAGTCTGAAGGGCTGCCTCTGGAATCAACGGTGGGGTGATGGTATGTAAACCATCAATAACCGCAATATCCTGCTGTTGAGGGGGCTGATTGTGCGCCTGTTCGTAACCGATAATGCTCTGGTAGTAACGACGAATATTTTCGACATAATTCAGCGCCTCATCACCACGGGCATAGCCATAGCGAGTTTGCTGGTAATATTTTCGCTGACGTAGTAACGGCAGACGTTGCTTTACATCGCTCCAGGCATCCGGGTTACCACCTTGCTTTTTGGTCAGGCGGCGGGCATCCATCAAGTGGCCGAAACCGACATTATATGAAGCGAGGGCAAACCAGACTTTCTCGTGATCTTCGATACTATCAGGGATCCGGTTGATCATTTTCCGCAGGTAATGAGTACCGCCGCGGATACTCTGCTCAGGGTCAAGACGATTGTTCACGCCGACAGATTTCGCAGTTGGCAATGTCAGCATCATCATGCCACGGACACCGGTTGGAGAAACGGCTTTTGGGTTCCAATGCGACTCCTGATAGGACAGGGCAGCAATCAGACGCCAGTCGAACTCTTCTGCATATTTCTTGAAGAGGGATTCCCCAGCGCGGCAGCTTTTTCTCGATGGCACGCAAGAAAGCACGGGTATCGACATAGTCGAATGTCGCGACATGGCCGAAATACTTTTCTTCCAGCTTGGCAAGTTCGCCATTTTGCTGCATTTCGCCAAAAAACTCGATGAGTAGCGCATACAGGCTGTCATCTGGGCTCTGGTTGACAAACCAGGCGATGGGTTCATCTTCAGTTAACTCTAGGGCGGTAGCTATATCTGGGTGGATACGTTGACTCAGGGCTACATCGACGGAGTCGGCAATGGTGTAGTCCAGTTCACCTTTGGCGACCATACGAAGGAGTTCGTCGCTGTCAGTTTCTTCAACAGCTTGCCATTTTAGTTGCGGGTAAAGGACTTGCAGGGTATTAAGGCTTTTTTCATGGCTTGAGCCTTTCACTACCATGAGCGAGCCTTTGTTTTGTGCCAAATCCTCGGTATTGCGGGGACGCCATTGGCCTTTTTTATAGACCACAATCTGGCTGGCATAGTAATAGGCCGGTGCTGCCCGGAATGTTTCCAGCCGGTCATCTGTCATGGTCAGCCCGGCAGCAACGATATCGACATCACCCCCCCGTTGTAGGGTAGGAAAAAGACCAGCCAGAGTGAACATCGGCTGCATCTCCAGCTTTACACCCAGCTTGGCTGCAAACTGCTGGGCCAGCTCGTAGTCCAGCCCGGTCGGGCCGTCACTGCCAATAAAGTATGCTAGCTGGTTATTCAGTGTCCCGACGCGCAATACTCCGCTTTCGCGGATCTTTTCCAGATCACTGCGGGCAGGGGGCTCCAGCCATTTGCATCCACTAAGCAGTAACAAGCTCAGCATGATTGCAAAAGCGTACCGGAGGTGAGGGGGGGTTAATCGAATATTGTTCAACAACATGTGCTCATCGTTATAATTAGGTGTTCTTTATACCAAAGCTCGCCATATCAGCAAAGTCGCACGACGGTTCGCTGTGAGGAATTCTCTGTTTTCAAATACAATTAAGTGTATCTGCTAGATCCTCGGTTTGTGCTATTTGGCATGAAAAATACGCTCTCCCACAGTCTTCTCTGAGCAAATCATCATTTTATCTCCCTTGATTTGCACGGGAATGAAAAAAAACACGCAAACGGTTGCGTTAGGTGTTACGTCACAAAAAAAATTACCTTATACTACGCCCCCCCATCATGAGTTACTCGCCTCGATTCAATCGGGTCAATTCGGTGAAAAAGGTGACATTGACGTAATTAGCCCAGTGATTGAACTGGGTGTTAGGCCAATATCACCTTCATTCAACTGCTAATCGAGAGACGTACGCACATGGAAATTTTGCGTGGTTCACCCGCACTGTCTGAGTTTCGCGTTAACAAGCTATTAGAGCGTTGCCGCGAGTTAGATCTGCCTGTGTCAGGCATTTACGCTGAGTTTATGCATTTTGCTGATGTATCTGCTCCCCCCCTGAATGCTGATGAACAAAGCAAGCTGTCAAGCCTGCTAACCTACGGTCCAACGATTGCAGAGCATGAGCCGACAGGCACCCTGCTACTGGTTACCCCCCCTCGTCCTGGTACTATCTCTCCATGGTCTTCCAAATCAACGGATATTGCCCATAATTGTGCCCTTGAGGTCGTTAAACGTCTTGAGCGCGGTACAGCGTATTACGTTGAGACCACTAAGGTCTTGACCGAAGGCCAGCTCACTGAACTGAAAAGCCTGATCCACGATCGTATGATGGAAGTGGTGTTCACCGAGCTGGAAGCGGCAAGTGCGCTGTTCAAGCAGGCTGAACCTGCACCGGTACAGAGTGTCGATATTCTTGCTGGTGGCCGTAAATCGCTTGAAGAAGCCAATGTAACCCTCGGCCTGGCGCTGGCCGAAGATGAAATAGATTACTTGGTTGATAACTTCACCAAGCTGGGCCGCAACCCGAATGACATTGAGCTGATGATGTTTGCTCAGGCCAACTCGGAGCATTGCCGCCATAAAATCTTTAATGCTGACTGGACGATCGACGGCGTTGATCAGGAAAAGTCACTGTTTAAGATGATCAAGAATACCTATGAGAAAAACCACGACCACGTGCTGTCTGCCTATAAAGATAACGCTGCGGTTATGGAAGGTTCTCATGTCGGTCGTTTCTTCCCAAATCCGGAATCACGCCAATATAATTACCATCAGGAAGCCGCGCACATTCTGATGAAGGTGGAAACCCACAACCACCCAACCGCGATTTCGCCTTGGCCGGGTGCATCAACTGGTTCTGGTGGTGAAATCCGTGATGAAGGCGCAACCGGTATCGGTGGTAAGCCCAAAGCGGGCTTGGTCGGCTTTACCGTGTCCAACCTCCGCGTACCGGGCTTTGAGCAGCCATGGGAAACTGATTTTGGTAAACCTGGACGTATCGTCAACGCCTTAGACATCATGCTTGAAGGCCCTCTTGGGGGCGCAGCATTCAATAATGAATTTGGTCGTCCGAACCTACTTGGCTATTTCCGTACCTACGAAGAAAAAGTGACGTCTCACAACGGCGAAGAAGTGCGTGGTTACCATAAGCCAATCATGATTGCCGGCGGTATGGGTAATATCCGTGCCGAGCATGTGCAGAAAAAAGAGATCCCGGTTGGTGCCAAGTTGATCGTACTGGGCGGGCCGGCGATGAACATCGGCCTGGGCGGCGGTGCGGCATCTTCAATGGCATCCGGCCAGTCGGCAGAAGATCTGGATTTTGCCTCGGTACAGCGTGAAAACCCTGAAATGGAACGTCGCTGTCAGGAAGTGATTGACCGTTGTTGGCAGATGGGCGAAAACAACCCAATCGCCTTTATCCACGATGTCGGTGCAGGTGGTATTTCGAATGCCCTGCCGGAGCTGGTTGATGACGGCGAGCGTGGCGGTAAGTTCCAGCTACGCGATGTGCCTAATGATGAGCCGGGTATGAGCCCATTGGAAATCTGGTGTAACGAATCGCAAGAACGTTACGTGATGGCGATTGCACCTGAGAATATGGCTGCGTTTGATGCAATCTGTAAGCGCGAGCGTGCGCCGTATGCGGTGGTGGGGGAAGCGACCGAAGAGCGTCATTTAACCCTTGAAGATAGCCACTTCGACGATACGCCAATTGATATGCCGATGGATATTCTATTGGGTAAAGCGCCCAAGATGCATCGTGATGTGAAAACACAAAAAGCGGAAGGCCTGGCAATTGATCGTGACGGTATTGAGTTAGAAGAAGCGACCCATCGTGTCCTTCGCCTCCCAGCTGTTGCCGAGAAAACCTTCCTGATCACCATTGGAGACCGAACGGTAACAGGCCTTGTTGCTCGAGACCAAATGGTAGGCCCCCTTGGCAGGTGCCGGTAGCAAACTGTGCCGTAACGGCAGCGAGTTATGACACGTACCATGGCGAGGCGATGTCGATGGGTGAGCGCACGCCAGTGGCTCTTCTTGATTTCGGGGGGCCTCGGCTCGTCTGGCTGTCGGCGAGGCAATTACCAATATTGCCAGCGCCGATATCGGCGACATGAAGCGCATTAACTTGTCGGCCAACTGGATGTCTCCGGCCGGTCATCCGGGGGGAAGACGCCGGGCTATACGAAGCGGTTAAGGCGGTGGGTGAAGAGCTGTGTCCGGCCCTTGGCCTGACGATCCCTGTCGGTAAAGACTCGATGTCGATGAAGACCAAGTGGGAAGAGAGTGGTGAGCAGAAAGAAGTCACCTCGCCACTGTCTCTGATCATTACCGCCTTCGGCCGTGTTGAAGATGTCCGTAAAACAGTCACGCCTCAGCTCCGTACCGACAAAGGTGATTCAACGTTGGTATTGGTTGATTTGGGCTGTGGTAAGAACCGCCTGGGTGCAACCGCACTGGCGCAGGTCTACAAGCAGCTGGGCGACAAGCCGGCAGATGTGGACAGCCCCCCCGAGTTGCTAAAAGGCTTTTTTACTGCCGTACAGTCTTTGGTCCGTGATGAAAAAGTGCTGGCTTACCATGATCGTGGTGACGGCGGTTTGTATGTAACGCTGGCTGAGATGGCATTTGCCGGCCATACCGGTGTTGAAGTCGATCTCAATACAACCGATGGCGATGAGTGTGAAGATGTTCTCGCGACGCTATTTAACGAGGAGCTAGGTGCCGTACTTCAGGTGCGTACTGACGACCTCGATACGGTGCAGTCCGTATTGGCGGCGAATGGCCTTGAGGAATGTAGTCATGTGATTGGTACTGTGGTTGATGAAGATGTCGTTCGTATCTGGAATGGTAACGATCGTGTCTTGGATCAAAGCCGTACTGAATTACGTACTATCTGGGCCGAAACGACCTACCAGATGCAGGCTATGCGCGACAACCCGGCAGGTGCCCTGCAAGAGTTTGAAGCGAAGAAAGACAGCCAGGATCCAGGCCTGAATACGCAGCTAAGCTTTGATATTAACGCCGATGTAGCAGCTCCCTTTATTGCAGCGCCTGCTATAAACAAGGGGGCGAAGCCGCAGATGGCGATTCTGCGAGAGCAGGGGGGGTGAACTCCCATGTCGAAATGGCGGCAGCTTCGACCGGGCAGGCTTTGATGCCAAAGACGTTCACATGAGCGACATTCTGTCGGGTAATGTGAAGCTTGATGGTTTCAACGGTCTGGTCGCTTGCGGTGGTTTCTCATACGGTGATGTACTGGGAGCCGGTGAGGGCTGGGCGAAGTCTGTGCTGTTCAACAACATGGCGCGTGATCAGTTCGAGGGGCTTCTTCCATCGCAATGATACTTTCGCACTTGGTGTCTGTAACGGTTGTCAGATGATGTCGAACCTGCGCGATCTTATACCGGGCGCCGATCTGTGGCCTCGTTTTGTTCGCAATGAGTCAGAACGCTTTGAAGCGCGCTTTAGCCTGGTGGAAGTCCAGCAAAGTGATTCATTGTTCTTCAATGGTATGGCAGGCTCCCGTATGCTATAGCGGTGTCTCATGGTGAAGGTCGGGTCGAAGTGCGAAATGGTGAGCACCTGAATGCGATAGAGCAGTCTGGTACGGTGGCACTGCGCTATCTCGATAACTACGGCAACGTGACCCAGAATTATCCGGCGAACCCGAATGGTTCACCTAATGGTATTACTGGCCTGACGACGCAGGATGGCCGCGTAACTATCATGATGCCGCACCCGGAGCGTGTATTCCGTACCGTGGCAAACTCTTGGCACCCCAGATGACTGGAACGAAAACAGCCCGTGGATGCGCATGTTCCGCAATGCCCGCGTTAATATTGGTTAATTTGGCTATCGATTGCATACAGGTTTAACTAACCAACAAATGAAAACCGCTCCTCGGAGCGGTTTTTTTATTCTTGCTATTCTATACCCAGATCCTGGAGGTCGTTTGGGTATAAGTTGCTTACACAATAAGCATGTTTATTGCAAAATTCGTATTGGTTAACCTTTTTCGCTGAATTCACTCGCCTTTGTGGATAATCTGTGATTAAGCTGAGGGTAGGGTGTTCATAGGAGGGTGCATGATTTTCTTTGACCTTGATAATACCTTGCTTGATCACGACGGTGCCGAGCAGGACGCGATCCGAAGCTTTGCTGCCCGTTACCGTGACAGCATCGTCCCGTACCAAGGCAGCCCAGAGGCTATCTGGCGTGAGATCACAGACCGGCACCGCGCACGTTGGCGCGCCGGTGAGTTAACTTTCGAAGGGCAGCGACGGGCTAGGATCAGCGAATTATTTGAACGGCCATTGACGGTGGCTGAAGCCGATCAATTGTTTGCTGAATTTTATACGATATATCGCCAGCACTGGCGGTTATTTCCAGATGTTGAACCGGCTTTAAGGCAACTTCGGGATAGCTCACCCTTGGCGGTGATTACCAATGGTTTGAGTATTCAGCAGGAGGCTAAGCTTACCGAGACCGGTATTCGAGAGTATTTTAGCTTTATTATGACTTCCGAGCAGGCTGGCGCCGCAAAGCCAGATCCGCGTATTTTTCAGGCAGCTTTGCAGTTCGCCAATAAAAATGCGGATGAATGTTGGTTCATTGGCAATCATCCGTTAAATGATGCCCATGCCGCACAGGAACTTGGAATGAAAACAGTGTGGTTAAATCGTTCTGGAGTAAGGGAAAAGGTCAACACGCGAGTAGTGCGTTCGTTATGCGGCTTCGTAGATTTGGTGAAAATACATCATTGATACTAATAACAGCAAGCTGAACTTTTTAGGCAAGGAATGTCTAAAAAAACAGTAATCAAAATTACGAATATGAATTGGAGATTTATTGTTATTTTGGTTGAGCCAAGTGCAATTCACGCATAAAATGTGTGGTTTATTTTGTGCTATGGCTCCTGATATCAATACTTTCATGGAAGAGAGAAGGGAATGGAATACCCTAAAAGAAATGGAATGGTAAGCGCCGCTCAGGGGGGGCTGGCAGCACTTGTTGTTATTTGTTTGCTCCGCTATTTTGATACATTTGCGGTTATCTTCAGCATTAATCAAGTGGGTATTGTACCCAGTATCATCGCTATGCTGGTCTTGCTTTCCGGTCTGTCTGCGATTGCCGGTTTGGTACGTGGCGATATGTGGGGGGGATTTATCCCGCTGTACTTTTTCATTCCTGCCGCCACCATGTTCTTCGGATTCAGTCTGATACCCTATCTTCCCTTGCTGATCGAGCCTGAATATCGTAGGTTGGTGGTTATTGCTATTAACAGTTGTGTCTTGCTTTATGCCGTATTCTTACTGCTAAGAATGATGGACTCCAATATCATATTGCCAACTGAAAAGTACTGAATCGCGTAACAACGCATTGAGCTTATTGTCTCAGATCTGTGATAATACCCTCAATATTAATCAGGCAGTTGGTGCGGATTTATGCACCAGCCACCTCTGCTCAGCAAAGGACGATGAAAGATGAAAAAAATTGAAGCCGTTATCAAGCCATTCAAGCTTGATGATGTTCGTGAAGCCCTAGCAGAAGTAGGCATCACAGGGATGACGGTATCGGAAGTGAAAGGTTTCGGACGTCAGAAAGGCCACACTGAGCTATACCGCGGTGCAGAGTACATGGTGGATTTCCTGCCGAAAGTGAAGCTGGAAATTGTCGTAGCTGACGAAGTTGCCGAGCAATGCATTGATACAATCATCGAAACGGCGCAAACCGGCAAGATCGGTGACGGTAAAATCTTTATGTTTGATGTTGAGCGCGTGGTGCGTATCCGGACCGGCGAGGAAGACGAAGACGCGATCTAAAAATCCCTCCGCACTAATACAAATTGCTGGTTTTGATTTCCCTTGTGGAACAAAAAAGGCTTGCCACTTGGCAAGCCTTTTTCAAACTGAAAGAGCTATTTTTGCTATCGTTTTTTTAGCTACAGCTAGTGATTGCCCGGCCACTATATCGGCCGGGCTTGTGGTTCATCGCCAACACTAAATTCAGCAGCACTGCGCCGAAAACGGATAGACCCAAGACCATAGGGCTTACCAGGAAGAAAGAGGCGACGAGGATGCTGATATCAATCCCCCATTTGTAGCTTGCCAGCCGATAGGCCAAATTTGTCCTGTAGATACAATACCAAGACATTGAAGCCGCCGAGGCTGGTCTGGTGGCGAAATAAGATCAGCATCCCCCAGCCCCCATCAGCAGGCCACCGATTGCGGCACAGTAGAGCGGTTCAAGGCGGCTGATTTCAAGTACATGATGAAGGTTATCAGTAATTACTGAGACTAAGCCGCCAGAGATGATGCTGGTAACAGCAAAGCCCTTGCCCATTCGAAACCATGCCATGAGGTAAAATGGGGGTATTCAGCAGAAAATACAGCTGGCCGAAAGAAAGATCGACAAACTGGGTTAGCAGCAGTGCCAGACCGGTGGTCCCGCCTGTCAGTAAGTCAGCCTGCTGGAGAAAAAAACACCCTGGGAAACGATGAACGTACCGGTAAGAATAGCAATGATGTTCTCTTTCAATGAATGATGATAACCGCCCAAAAGTACACTCCTTATATCAGAAGCGCGCAATAATAAGGGGGAACCGTACTGAAAGCGAAATTGTTGTCGCAAACAGATAAAAAACAGCCGTAAGATAATTTTTACGGAATCGTAAAATATTAATTTACATATTCGCTTGTAATATGTTGTACCTTACAAGATGCATGATGGTGATTGATTCATCAAGATGAAAACAATTCATGCTGATATTGAAAATAAACATACAGGATTAATAAGAAAAAGTTCTTTGAGGACTATCTGATTTAGATCAAATTCTGTAAAATACCGCATTAGATGTAGGTGGGACGAAAACGTTTGCGTCTAGGCGCTGCCTAGCTTTGCGTTTTTTTCGATACTCACCAAAAAAATTGTGTTTACCGCTAATTCACACAAGGTTCTGAAGACCTCAGGCGCTTCTGTGAATTTGAACGAGAACAATCTGAGTCAGGAGATACAGATGCTAAAACGCGACATGAATATTGCCGATTATGACGCAGAACTTTTTGCAGCCATTCAGGAAGAAACTGCGCGTCAGGAAGAGCACATCGAGTTAATTGCTTCTGAAAACTACACCAGCCCACGTGTAATGGAAGCGCAAGGTTCTCAGCTGACGAATAAGTATGCCGAAGGTTATCCGGGCAAGCGCTATTATGGCGGTTGTGAGTATGTCGATAAAGCTGAGCAGCTAGCGATTGATCGAGCCTGCCAGTTATTCGGCGCAGAATATGCGAATGTCCAGCCACACTCGGCTCGCAGGCTAACAACGCTGTCTATATGGCACTGCTGAATGCCGGTGATACGGTATTGGGTATGAGCCTGGCGCATGGTGGTCACTTGACTCACGGTTCACCGGTAAACTTCTCTGGTAAGCTTTACAACATCATCCCATACGGCATTGATGAAAGCGGTCAGATTGACTACGAAGAGATGGAAGCCCTTGCTCTTGAGCACAAACCGAAAATGATTATTGGTGGCTTCTCTGCCTACTCTCAGATTGTTGACTGGAAACGCATGCGTGAAATTGCCGACAAAGTTGGTGCGTATTTCTTTGTCGATATGGCCCACGTTGCTGGCCTGATTGCCGCTGGCGTTTATCCGAACCCTGTGCCTCATGCGCATGTTGTATCAACAACAACGCACAAAACACTGGCGGGTCCTCGTGGTGGTTTGATCCTGTCTAGCGAAGGTGAAGAGTTGTACAAGAAGCTTAACTCCGCGGTGTTCCCTGGCGGTCAGGGCGGCCCTCTGATGCATGTTATTGCAGCGAAAGCGGTTGCTTTCAAAGAAGCAATGGAACCAGAATTCAAAGACTATCAGGCGCGTGTGGTTGAAAATGCCAAAGCAATGGTTGCTGAGTTCATGGAGCGTGGGTACAAGATCGTTTCTGGCGGTACTGAAAACCACCTGTTCTTGGTTGATCTGATCGACAAAGGTATTACAGGTAAAGAAGCGGATGCGGCACTGGGTGAAGCAAACATCACCGTTAACAAGAATAGTGTACCGAACGATCCTCGCAGTCCATTTGTTACCTCTGGTATCCGTTTAGGTACCCCAGCGATCACCCCGTCGCGGTTTCTCGGTTGAAGATACCAAGCAACTTGCAGGCTGGATCTGTGATGTTCTGGACAATATCGACAAGCCGGAAGTGATTGAAGCTACCAAGGCGAAGGTACTAGAGATCTGTAAGCGTCTACCTGTTTACGCTTAATAGCGCCTCACCTCTTTGCTATTTAGTCCAATACCAGTATCGGAAGTGCTCATTTATACTTATAAACTGCGCGCTTCCTTTTTGCTCTTGAACGAAATAGCGTCGAGCTGAAGCTCTATATAATTATGTGGCGAGTACGCTACGCTGCTAGAACTGAATAAAACGGCACCTTCTTAAGGTGCCGTTTTGCTTTTGTAGGTCAGAATAATAAGAAAAACCATTCTTATGCTCTCAATAACCGATTGAAATGGGTTACACTGAGTCGACGAATTTTAGGAGGCAAGATGCATTGTCCTTTTTGTGGTGCAAATGACACCAAAGTGATCGATTCCCGTCTGGTTGCAGACGGCCATCAAGTCCGTCGCCGTCGTCAGTGTCTGGCTTGTAATGAGCGTTACACGACGTTTGAAACCGCTGAGTTAGTCATGCCTCGGGTGATAAAGACCAACGGGAACCGTGACCCGTTCAACGAAGATAAGCTTCGTGGCGGGATCCAGCGTGCACTGGAAAAACGTCCGGTGAGTGCCGATGATATAGAGCGTGCCATCAACACGATCAAATCCCGCCTTCGTGCAACGGGAGAGCGCGAAGTGCCGTCGGAAATGATTGGAAACTTAGTCATGGAAGCATTGAAAGAGCTGGATAAGGTTGCCTATATCCGGTTTGCTTCTGTTTATCGTAGTTTTGAAGATATTCGTGAGTTTGGTGAAGAAATCGCCAAATTGGAAAAATAAGCGGAGTTGGCGGCAGCTTTCAGCCGATTAACGCCATGAAGTGAATACTAAGTCTGATGTTCTCATCCATTGATCATGCCATGATGCTGCGTGCCATTGAATTGGCAAAACGCGGTCGTTTTACCACGGCTCCTAACCCTAATGTTGGTTGTGTGATTGCTCACGGCGATAACATTGTCGGAGAGGGCTACCATCATCAGGCAGGCCAGCCGCATGCTGAAGTTTTTGCTCTGCGTGCCGCAGGCGATAAAGCCGAGGGAGCAACGGCCTATGTGACGCTTGAGCCTTGTTCCCATTACGGACGCACACCGCCGTGTGCCGAAGCCTTAATTAACGCCAAAGTGTCACGGGTCGTATGTGCGATGGTTGATCCCAACCCGCAAGTCGCAGGGCGTGGTATCGAGATGCTGCAAGTTGCCGGGGGGGTGGAAGTACAAACAGGCCTGCTTGAAGCTGATGCCCAGGCCTTGAATCCCGGTTTTATCAAACGAATGAAAACCGGCATGCCTTATGTTCAGCTTAAACTGGCTGCGAGTCTTGACGGCCGGACAGCATTGTCGAATGGCCAGAGCAAGTGGATCACCGGGGGGGCCTGCTGCCCGTGCTGATGTACAGCGTTTTCGCGCCAAGCAGGTGCCATTCTTTCAACCAGTGCCACTGTGCTGGCTGATGACCCTTCACTGAACATTCGCTGGGGACGAACTTGGCGAAGAGGTTCAACGTGATTACCCGCCGTCGGCGGTACGTCAACCTTGTCGTGTAGTGGTTGACAGTCAGAACCGGGTTACACCGAGACATAAACTTATTTCTTTGCCGGGCAATACGATTCTGGCACGGTGTGAACAAGGCAATGAGGAATGGCCTGAAGCTATTGAACAGCTGCTGGTACCTACAGCAAGCGAAGCTGGAAGCCAGGTTGATTTGCAGGCCTTGATGAGCGCCCTGTCACAGCGCGATATTAATCATATCTGGGTTGAAGCCGGGGCCGGATTAGCCGGAGCATTACTGTCAGCAGGACTGGTTGATGAGCTGATTATCTACCAGGCTCCTAAACTGATGGGAAGCGATAGCCGGGGGGCTGATCGATCTACAGGGGGCTGACGACGATGTCCCAAGTCCCCGAGCTGGATATCAGTGATGTTCGGATGGTCGGGCCGGATATTCGAATTACCGCCCGAATCAAACAAGTCTAACGAGCAAATCAAGGAATTTAAATTCATGTTTACTGGCATTATCGAAGCTGTAGGTACGATTACAGCGCTGACACCGAAAGGTGCTGATATTTCTGTCACGGTAGATTCCGGCAAGCTCGATTTATCCGATGTAAAATTGGGTGACAGTATTGCAACCAACGGCGTGTGCCTGACTGTTGTTGAACTGACCGGTAGTGGCTATGTTGCCGACCTGTCGTTGGAAACAATACAGCGTACTGCGTTTGCCAATTACCAAGCCGGACAGAAGGCCAACCTGGAAAAAGCGATGCTGCCAACAACTCGTTTTGGCGGCCATATGGTGTCGGGCCATGTTGATGACGTAGCCGAAATTATCGAGCGTACCCATACGGGGCGGGCGATTGAGTTTTGGGTTAAAGCCTCCGATCATCTGGCGAAATATATTTCAGAGAAAGGGTCGGTGTCTGTCGATGGCATTAGCCTGACAGTCAATGCTATTCGTGGCAACGAGTTTAAATTGACGATTGTGCCGCATACCGCGGCAGAAACCACAATGGAATCTTTTAAGGCGGGGGCGCAGCGTCAACCTTGAGGTTGATGTCATTGCCCGTTACCTAGAACGTTTGATGCTAGGTGAGAAAGCCGCGGATAAAAAATCTGAAGTTACTATGGACCTACTGGCAAAAACTGGGTTTTTGGGATAAAGCATTAGGATAAGGGTATTGTTATGGCGTTAAGCAGTGCAAAAGAAATAATCGAAGATATTCGCCTGGGTAAGATGGTTATCCTCATGGATGATGAAGATCGCGAAAATGAAGGCGATTTGATTATGGCATCGGAGAAGATTACCCCTCAAGCGGTGAACTTTATGGCGACTAACGGCCGAGGCTTAATCTGCCTTACCCTGACCCAAGCTCGTTGCAAGCAGCTTAACCTGCCGCTGATGGTGCAGGAAAATACCGAGCAGTTCAGTACCAATTTTACCGTCTCTATCGAAGCGGCACAGGGTGTTACCACTGGGATCTCTGCCGCTGACCGTTCCCGTACCGTTCAGGCGGCCGTGGCTGAAAATGCCACTGCGTCTGATATTGTCATGCCGGGGCACATTTTTCCGTTGATGGCACAAGAAGGTGGGGTACTTGCGCGTGCCGGTCATACCGAAGCTGGATGTGATATTGCCCGTCTGGCTGGTCTGGAACCATCCAGTGTTATCGTAGAAATCCTCAACGAAGACGGCACGATGGCTCGTCGTCCGGATCTTGAAGTGTTTGCTGAAAAACACGGTCTGAAGCTGGGAACCATTGCCGATCTGATTGAATATCGCAATAACAACGAAACCACGATTGAGCGTGTTGCCGAGTGCCGCTTGCCGACTGAGTTTGGTGAGTTTGACATGATCACCTACCGTGACACTATCGATAATGAAATTCATTATGCGTTGCGCAAAGGTGATGTAGCGGCAGAGCCGTCGACACTGGTTCGTGTTCACCTGCAAGATACTTTCAAAGATATACTCCATTCCGGTGCATCACAGTGGACCCTGTCTGCTGCCATGAAGCGTATTGCTGACGAGGGCGGCGTACTGGTGGTATTGAGTAAGCATGAGCCTCAAGAGGCAGTGATCACCAAGGTGAAGCACTTGGCCGCCCAGGAGGAAGGCAAACCGGTGGTGAAACTGAATCCGAAAGATCAGTCTCGTCAGGTAGGGGGGGTTGGCTCTCAAATTTTGTCAGATTTGGGGGGGGTAGCGAAAATGCGCCTGCTTTCTTCTTCCACCCAGCGCTATCATTCACTGTCAGGTTTCGGCTTGGAAGTGGTTGAGTATATCTGCGAGTAAACAAATTTGCAGGCCAGTATAGACTAGCCTGCCTCTAGTTCTCCTCCGACTTCAGCGTTGTTTGTAGTGGGAGGTAATTTTGAAAATACGGGTGAGAAACACGCTCTACTATTTAAGCACTGGCGGTTGGCATCTTCATACTAAGTCTGGATGAGATGCGAATTGGTATAACTTTTAAAGTGTGGTAGACTCCCGCGGTTTCTCATACCGGAAAGACATAGTCACAGGAAGGCCCATGAAGGTAATTGAAGGCGCCATCGCGGCACCAAACGCAAAAGTTGCTATCGTAATCGCACGCTTCAACAGCTTTATCAACGAAAGCCTGCTTTCAGGTGCGTTAGATGCGCTGAAACGTCAAGGACAGGTAAGCGATGACAATATCACTGTTGTTCGTTGCCCTGGTGCATACGAGCTTCCGCTAGTTGCACAACAGGTTGCTAAAAGCGATCGTTACGACGCTATCGTTGCGCTAGGCTCAGTGATCCGTGGTGGTACTCCACACTTCGATTATGTTGCCGGTGAGTGTAATAAAGGTCTAGCACAGGTCGCTCTAGAGTTTAATACTCCAGTTGCGTTCGGTGTTCTGACTGTAGATTCAATCGAACAAGCCATTGAGCGTGCCGGTACCAAGGCTGGTAATAAAGGGGCAGAGGCTGCACTAAGCGCGCTTGAAATGGTTAATGTCCTGTCCCAAATCGAATCCTAATGGGGGGTTACTGTGAAACCAGCCGCACGTCGAAATGCACGTCACTTTGCTATCCAAGCTATTTATTCTTGGCAAATCACGAAGGGCAATGTTGCCGATATTGAGCAGCACTTCCTTTCTGGTGACAAATTTGAAGAAGAAGAGTTTCAGGCCGATGCGCCTGTGCTAGCAGCACCACAAACAGACGTCGCTTACTTCCGTGATCTGTTGACAGGTGTGGTACTGAACCATCAGGAACTGGACAGCAAAATGCGTCCTTACCTATCTCGTCCGCTTCAGGATCTGGATCAGATGGAACTTGCGCTACTTCGTCTTGCGATGTACGAGATGACTAAGCGTGATGATGTACCATACAAAGTGGTTATCAACGAAGCTATCGAGCTAGCGAAAGCGTTCGGTGCTGAAGATAGTCACAAATTTGTGAACGGTGTGCTGGATAAAGCAGCACCAACACTTCGCAATAAGAAGTAATCGTATACGATTTTAGAGGGCCAGCTTAGCTGGCCTTTTTTCTGTCTTTAATTTGAATAAAGTATGTCTAGTAACGAATTTGACCTCATTGCTCGATACTTTGAGCATCAGAATGTAAACCGCCGCGATGTGGCTTTGTCTATAGGTGATGACTGTGCACTGCTGAATGTGCCGTCAGGCAGTCAGTTGGCTGTCAGCACAGACTCCCTTGTCGCAGGGACCCATTTTTTGGCCGATGCCGATCCGGCACTGATCGCTCACAAAGCCTTGGCTTCAAACCTCAGTGATTTGGCGGCAATGGGAGCGACACCGGCTTGGG
>LLEM01000052.1_pt1 | contig 27290 bp, 45 predicted proteins | sample 595841 | NCBI WGS metagenome assembly LLEM01 (sample SAMN02919313, study PRJNA255460) | bioreactor metagenome | biome: chemostat; feature: culture 2012_10.2; material: sediment; isolation source: day64 10degC chemostat 2012 inoculated with Wadden Sea sediment taken from... | place: Germany: Bremen ...
GTTCGGAATACTACTCGTCGCCATCAAGGCATGGGGCTTTACGCTGGGCCTTATCTTTGGCCCATGAAAAGCCCAGTATGACCCGTGAGTTAGGCGCCAGACTAAGCCAAGCCAGCGAATTCTCTTTTCTCGTGGCTTATGCGGCAATGAGTGCCGAGCTGCTATCCATTGAAGCGAATATGTTCATCCAGACAGCCACCATGACAACATTCATCATTTCCACTTATTGGGTTGTGAAGCGCTATCCGACCCCCCCAATATCTATCACCAGCAACCTGCGCCAAGATTAGCACCCGTGCATTCTGAGCGAGATTTTACGGGGGGGAAGCGCGATCTCATTCACCATGTCCTGCAAACGGGTAGGCAACAGTTACAATGATCTGTTCAGCCGAAACAGTCATCGTCACCGTTTTATCTTGCTTTTTAAGATCATCGGCGGATACATCAGCATGAGCCATTGCTCAATGTTGTTGTAACCGTGGCGGTAGGCACGGTTAAATGCACTGCTTTCGAGAAACATATATTCTCTCGGCACTGTATAGTCATAACGGTTTGCCAAGACGAACATCTGCTCGTCCAAAGTCTGCCGGTCCAGGAGCTGTATGCCTGCCAGAACGTCAAGCGTTTCACCGTTCACACTCAAATGGGCAAAGACAAGCCCTTTTCGTCTTAACCCTGCGAGTACAGTATTGTAATTTACAGCATTCAGCGGAACGGTATATTCCACAGAGCGGGCCTTTTGTTTCACAAGAAAAACCGTCAGCATTTCTTCATCAACATCAAATACCTTCAGTTGATCAAAACAGTACGCCAACTTACCATTATACAAATCAGAACAGTCAAATGCATCGGGTAGAGAACGGATGTCATCCGCACTATCGTTCAGATAAATATCATCAAACAAGCGCAAATCAGAGGCATTCACAGACAACGGCATTACCAAGGCTGGCAACAGCACCGTTATTACACGCGACATACGTTTAGCAGAAAAACGGGAAAAAACAGAAAACACAAAAAGGCTCCACAGCAAAATAAGCAACCTAGTTGTACCCTTTGCAGAGCAAGACATCAATGCGGCGCGGCAAGAAAAGCGCTGCAAAAAAAAGCTGTAACCCCCAAGCCTCAAGGAGTTACAGCTAAACTACAGTCAACATTAACGTAGTGAAAAATTCGGGCAGTATGTCTACCACCCGAAAGCGGAAAAATCAGTTCGTTCTTATCGCTCTATGGCTAGTTGTATTTACATCGACCAAATAAAGAAAATCTGTGACTTCATCCGGATAATGATGCCGCGTATCACATCAAGAAAGGCCAGGAATGAGATTGGTTTTTCAGCACTGATCCAGGCCAGGCCTACCGATCCGACTGGAATGTCGTAACCATCATGCTCATCAAGCTTCAATCGGACAAAATGATGCTTGTTCATTGCATTCTGTCCGGTGGTCTGGCGAATATTGTCGTCACGAGCCAGCAGGCTGCCCTGAGCTTCACCCGTTGCCTCAATAATTCCTTCAACCTCAGCATTAAAAATCTTTCCCGGATACACCGCGGAGGTGAATTCAGCCCGCTGCCCAACTTTTACATTACGGATCGCCTGGTGGTTCACTCGCATCAAGACATACTTCTCGTTGGTATACATCTGAATACGAGGCATAAGACCGACATACTGACCTTCACGCATAATAAAGTTAGTCAGATATCCATCAGTCGGTGCATATACCTTGGTCTGATCCAAATTCCATTGTGCCTGGGCAACATTTTCCTGCTCGCTAGCAACATCAACCTGACGGCTGCTAACTGTAAGCTTGGATTTATCCAGGGCCAACTGGGCCTTGTTCGCCGAGAGCCTTGCTTTTTCCAACTGTGATTGCAGGGTAGTCTCTTCAGCTTTGGCCACTTCAACGGCCGTGCGCTGCTCATCCATTTGAGTTTCAGTAATGGTGTGCTTTACAACTTTATTTTGCTCAAGGTAGCGTCTCAGCGTCGTCTGCTTGAGTTTCAGATCTTCTTGCGCCGCAATACGCTGATTTTTTTGAAATTTCTATATCCTTTAGCGCCGCGCTATATGACTCTTCAGCAATGCGAACATCTTCACCGGCTATCGAAAGAGATACTTCGGCAGAATTCAGCAGTGACTCTGCTTTGTTCAGGGCAATCTGATACTGCTCGTCATCCAGTGTATAAATCAGCTGACCTTCCGACACCTTCTCATTGGGCCTGACATAAATCTCATCGACATGCCCCCTTTATCTTGGTCGATGCCGGTCTTAGCTGAATATGGGGGAGACTGTACCAATGAGCCGCCAGACATATCCATTGGAGCAAATGTAATCAGACCAACCCAGACAAACAGCAGCCAGCCCGCTCCACCGAGGTATGAAAACGCCTTGGTAAATTTATTCCACGGCATACCGACCATACGAAGCAGATAGATAAACAACGACCATACGGCTAATCCCTCAAGCATGCTCGGCCTCCTTGTCATTGTGATCCGCTAAAACCGAGTCAGATGATGGCTCTTGTGTGTGTTTTTCATGCTGATAAGAACCTGTACTTTCTTCATCGTTGCCTTTCCAGATATCGCGGATCCGACGAAGTGCCTGCTCGCCATCAACAAAGGCGATAAAGACGGCAATAACCCACACCCAATGCCAGACGAATCCTATCCAGGTCAGTGCTGTTATCAACCCTATCTGATGGTGTTCCTTGGTATGGGCTTTTTGAATAGGCAACTCATGAATTCGCCAAAATCCATAACCTGCTGCCGCGATGGTCCCCTATCAAAACCACGGCGGCCACAATATGTAATGCTGTGTCGACACCGCTATCGACAAAAGGCATGCTAATGAGGCTCATTTAAATTAACTCCGATCTACAAAAATGATGTTGTTATATTTTTTTGTTGTGTGGAGTGTGCCGAATAATGTGAACTGCGTACTTTTTATGGACAGAAGACATCACGCGGTGCGGATATTTGCGATATTCTATCCACACACTATCTTCATCAAGTCCAAACTCATGAATCAAGCATCGGCAGCACTGGATATTTCCTTTATCCGTTCGGCCTTCCTACAACCGGTCTCTGCCGGCATAACCGCCCGCTACGGACTCACGCCTGAAGGCTGGGGGGGCTCCCACCGCAGATTTTGGCGGAACCAATGACGCTCGTTCCCTTTATCGATGTCCAGCGCTGGCTGGAACTGATTGAGCTAAAGAGTGGCGATCCTGCGTATATGATAGAGATAGCCCCCCCTACCTGAAATTCGACAACATGGGCTATTTTGGTGACTGGTTTTTATCGAGCCCCCCCGATTTGGCGCTCGCCTTCAGGCGTATCAACTACGGGACATCCTGCCTGCAATCGGGTACAAGCTTTCACGGCGAGCAATCAGGCAGGCTTATAAAGTGGTGCTATGACAACCACTTTTCAGAAGGCCGAAGCCGGCTCCACGACAGCATTCGCATTGCCGCAATGTATACCAATACGCTAAAGCATTTCATGGGCGACGATTATCGGCCAAAACATGTCGAGATCAGCGGCCCGCCATGCGGAGATGGAAGAGTAGAAGCCTATTTTGGGTGCGACGTTACATGGAATGCGGCAGTGACCAAGGTTTGGCTTGATATCACCATGCTGGAACACGGCAGTGCTCACCCTTTCAGCACCTCTCGTCCGATGCTGGTCTCCAATCTGCAGCTTGATGAGTTTTTAAACATGCCACAACCCCATGATACCGCCAAGGTCATGTACGAGATGGTTAGCTACGCCTGCCACTACGGTTACCCAAGCCTGGATTTTATTGCCGAACGTTATAGGGTAAGCCGACAGCAACTCCAGCGCCGGTTCAATGCCTTCGGCTGGAGCTTTACCAATGTAACCAACTACGTACTGTGCAATCTTGCAATAAAGTACATGCTCAAAGATATGTCTAATGCGGAGATTGCCAGAGAGCTGGGCTATAAAAATGTGCAAAGCTTCAGCAAAGCATTTCAGCGCCAGCGCGGGGGGTCACGCCGACGCAATACAGGGGACAGGCTACTGGAGCGCAGCCAGTAACAGCTACACCGATGGAAGCGATTATACGACTCCTTGTCGCTTGCACTGCATTTGAAAGTGCTTATCCGGCGTTATGTGGTACCACATATCAAACAGAGCTTCATTATCACCCTGTAATATCGGTTTGAAGAAAATACGGTAGCCGGTCAGATCGCGACGGGCCGCATAGTCAAAGGGGATTACTATTGTTAGGATCGGTAATGATCTCCCGGCTCAATTTTACCGGTTTCAGCATATAGTCAGCGTCGTTGGCAATATAGCGATAATCAATGAACAGATTGAACTCCAGCTGTGTTTGTTGCTCTTCCTGATACCTGACCCCACTCTTGCGACGTCATCGTGCCATCTGATTTAAAATCATAGGTCACCCAACTTTGTTCCTGAGGTACTTCGTTCTGCGGTGTACACTGCCATTTACCATTGATTGCCGGCAATGACGATGCGGCAGCAACACATGGATCATTGCCCCCTGCTACCAATAGAACTCTGTTTATCCAGCGATTCATCTGTCTCTCCGGTTAATCACCATACTAAACAACAATAACTTAACAATTAAACACTGCCAATAAGCTGGTAGAAAACAGGCATAAAAAAAGGAACTGATATCAGCTCCTTTCTTGAAAAACGACACCGCTCTGCGTTGTTTTCTTATCACTATCCAAACATTTAGCTGCGACTTGTGCCAATATCGCAGAAATAGGCACTATCGGCCCCCCCATCATATTGACTCTCAGCGGCGAACCGCCACTACCATAATGCAAGTTAGATACATCGCTAGACGAATAATTATACTTATAGTTAAATTTATCTATCGCCACATGTAACAAGTCGAACTCTTTTCGATGACATGAAACGTATGCACGCCAATACATCGCATCCAACACTTCACCGGGATGTTCGGCCCGGATAATAAAGCGCCAACTCCCGTCCTCACCATAAAAGTCGAGCGGAAATGTATTTTTTATTTTTCTTTTGCTTAACAAGGTAAACCTATCCACTTAGCCAGCAAGACAAAGGAATTATGCAAAGATTACGGAAGAATGGAAGAGATTAGCAAATAAATGGGGGGGATAATTTGACATATAACAAGCTTTTTTTACCTGCTATCTTCGTGAGGATACCATAAAAAAATAACATTATTAGACTTGTTAATTAACTTTCTCGGCCTATAATGCTGAAAACCGGAGCGTCTGCCAACGCTCCGGTTTTTTTGTGCCTGCTCTTCGGTGATCTACCTGCTATCTGCCAATAGCAAGAAAGCCGATGAGCAAAATTCGATAAGATTAAGGAATTACCAATGCGTATCGAACAAGACTTGAAGTTAGGTTTTAAAGATGTACTGTTTCGTCCAAAACGTTCAACCCTAAAAAGTCGCTCTCAAGTCGAATTAACCCGCGATTTTACATTCAAGCATAGCGGTCGTCAATGGTCTGGTGTACCAATTATCGCGGCCAATATGGATTCAGTGGGGTAGCTTCGAAATGGCGGCATCACTGGCTAAGCACGGTGTAATGACGGCTGTTCACAAGCACTACACAGTCGCTGACTGGGCTGAGTTCGTGAAAAACAACGACACCAGCGTGCTTAACAATGCCATGGTATCAACCGGTACATCTGAAGCTGACTTCCAGAAAACCAAAGACATTATGGCTCTGACCGATGAGCTGATCTTTATTTGTATCGATATAGCAAACGGTTACTCCGAGCACTTAGTCGAGTACGTTGAAAAAGTACGAGCTGAATTCCCCCCCAGACAAAGTGATCAGCGCAGGTAATGTTGTAACTGGCGATATGGTTGAAGAACTTATCCTTGCCGGTGCCGATATTGTCAAAGTAGGAATCGGCCCAGGTTCAGTATGTACCACACGCGTTAAAACAGGTGTTGGTTACCCTCAGCTATCTGCCATCATCGAATGTGCAGACGCAGCGCATGGCCTAGGAGGCCGCATTATCGGTGACGGCGGCTGTTCATGCGCCGGTGATGTATCCAAAGCCTTCGGTGGCGGTGCTGATTTCGTCATGCTTGGCGGCATGCTGGCTGGCCATGAAGAAAGTAACGGCGAAGTCATCGAAAAAGATGGCCAGTCATTCATGAAATTCTATGGAATGTCTAGCCAGAGCGCGATGGACAAGCACTCTGGCGGTGTTGCCAAGTACCGTGCTGCTGAAGGAAAAACCGTACTGTTGCCTTACCGTGGCCCGGTTGAAAACACCATCCAGGACATCATGGGCGGCGTGCGCTCAACCTGCACCTACGTTGGCGCGGCGCAGCTTAAAGAGCTGACAAAACGCGCGACATTCATCCGCGTTCAAGAACAAGAAAACAACGTGTACGGTAAAGAGTAAACTCGGAATTTCCGAATAATTAAAGGCCACTTTTGAGTGGCCTTTTTTGTACCCAAAAAAGCCAAATGACTACAAAGTGGCGACACCCTCTTCCATCAATGTATTTATGCAAAAATAAGAAAGACGATTACTGGCTGCTAGAGCTGGCGGCCATTATCCTCAACGGCGGAACCCGAGGCGACCCAATTAAGTTCAACAAAGTTTACACCCAAAACGAAGTGATACCTACTTGTGAAATGTTCATGGATGCGGTGAATAGTGATGTTGAAGTACCGAAGGGCTTGCAGTTTGAGTTCACTTTGGCAAATGGAGAGAAGCAAGCAGCCCTCCGTTGAGGAGGGCTAGACTGGGTTTGGACTAACATATTTGTCAGAAGAAGTTACGTTATCAACGTGTTCTTTTTATCCTTTACAGCAGGAGATTACAATTAAGCTAAGAATTGATCTCACTGTACAGTGATATTGATTAGCCATAAAATCGTTTTCTTACTAACGTTAACATACCTAAAGAAAGTATAGATAGCCAGTTTATAGAACCACCGCTACCACCAGAGTTCCTCTCTGTAGAGCTCCCCATCAGGTATTAAAGACTCAGTATCTTTTGAATAATTCAAATTACTGATGGTAACTCGGTCATCGCCGTATGAAACAGCTAAATCTTTCTTGTACTCAAATACAACCGTATTGTTCTCTCTAGGTAAGCCCATAGAAAATTCGCCAGATTCAACTCCACTCACTCGTTCAGATAAATATCCATTGATATATACGTTAAAAAAATCATTGTTTTTTTCGGTTGATACATTTAAATCAAAAGATAACCTCCCAGCAGCTAAGCCTGTAATCGCTAATTGCGAGAATTCATTGTCACCCAGAGCCGGAGTTTGAATTGAACTACCATTCTTAACCCATGAATTTGTAGAGGAATATACTCCACTGTTAGCAATAGAAATCATATCGCTAACACTTATAGAAGCACTTTGAGTACCAAAATATGTCACAGCTAGATCAAAGCTAGGAGTTTCTACAAGATCAGTAAGCATACTAACCGATACTTTACCAAAATCTAATTTCCCAACATTGTAATCAATCGTAATTTCACAGTTTCCGTCAACTTCAATCACAGAACAATCATTTGATTTTATCGAAGCGCCAGAGCCTTGTACCGTCGCTCCAGAGGTTCTAACGACTTGATCTGTATTATTTCGAATAGAAAAGGTATGTGAATAAGCACCTAAAAGGCTTACGCCAACAAACTCTGATTGACGGTAACTAAGCCCTTGAGTTTTTCCCAAAATCCAGTCTGCAAAATAGCTCACATTCGCATAAACACCGTAGTTTCCAGCTTCTGCACAGCCATACCCCCCAGCTCACGATACCTAGTTGTTCATAAGTACCGCTGTTAGAAACCACTATCGGCCCACCACTGTCTCCTTGGCAAGCGTCATAACCACCTGTTGCAAAACCTGCACAAAATGCATTTTCCGTAACCGTTGAATAGGTAGATGAACACACAGCTTGATCTACTAGAGGAACATCAACTTGATATAGCTCGCTCATAAATCGCGTTGTTTTTCGATCAGGATCTTGATCCCCCCATCCCATAACAGTTAAAGTCTCGCCTGTTGAAAGGTTGTTGCGTAAATGCTTGTCCGCCAAATTAACAGATGTGTAATTTACCTCTTTTTCAAGCTCTAAAATAGCGATGTCATTACCGGTAGATACATTCTCATAGCTTGAGTGAATGTAAACCTCTTTGACGCTGTATCTATGTTCAGCAACATCAACCTGAGTAAGATCTGAAATGCTTATAACTGCATCCAAATCCTGTGCTTCTTTCGTATCAACACAATGCGCCGCTGTTAATATATAACGTCCACCTATAAAGCTGGCTCCGCAGAATTGACCGCTATTTACATCGCGATTTTTAGAAACTAAAGCCACCATAAATGGCCAGCTTTCGCTATCACTTTTTGTTCCATTGATAATTCTTGTGTTAACCTCATCAGCCAAAGAGAGCTGACTCAGAAATAGAGGAGACAAAGCCAAAAATGGAAGTGTTTTCCGTAGATGCATAACCTAGCCCTTAATATAATCGTTAACTATTGATTTGATTTATAATTTTCCAGCCATGATACATCAATAGAGCAAACATTCTAGCCAAAATAATAATATTCGCCTCTCAAAAGTGAAATATATGCATCCATTATCAAGAATCATTTAAAACCTTCAAAACCAATCACTTAAAAACATTTGTATAAAGCATAATCCTCACCAAACAATTACTCCATGAAACGTTCTTCTGGTTTGACTTTAGGGCTTCAGTTAATTGACACTTCATTTTTATATATAAACGGCAACCAGCCCTTGCCCAGCCTGGCTCAAGCGTAAGTCATCAGATCATTCTTGCGATCAACCAGATCATTTAGTGATCTTTAAAACTGAAAAAAATCACTTTTTTAAACGTCGCAGGTGGAGAGGAGGAGTGAGATTTCCGTGGCGTGAATGTGTTTTACGTAGCCACATTCACCTCTTTGTGTATTGAGAATACTTAGCTGACAGCACTGTAATAAAAACATAGTTATTTGATTTACAATTGATGAGTCAGTTCAGCAATCAAATGGATGCGTTATGAGAGTATTTTGCCCCCGAGTGTGGACACTCGTTCGTGATGCACCTCTTCAGCATGATTGATGTCAGGTCATATTAAACCTGATCTTTGATTTCTATCCAACCAAAGCCTGATTTTATATATAAGTCACAAACTGCATTTACTACTACCTTGTAAGCTCTCTTTTGATTCGCTGAAATTCACCACCATGGTGTGGGAATTGTAATGTCGACCTAACCACACCAAAGCTCATTGCTATTGTCATTTTTTCTTCATCAATATTAAACCAAATAAGCTGATTTTTATTTATATAAGCCTCACGGCTTGAACTGTACTCAATCCCTTTTATTCCCCCCCAGATGTTTCTATAAGTTCTCTAAATGCCCCCCCAGACGTTTCGAAAAGGTCTTTAACCCCCCGTTCTTCAAGCTAATTTTCACAAAATTATTATTAATCATAACTTCCTCTAAAGAATACTTACCAAGAAAAGACTTACTGGGGGGGTTATCATTCACATACACATCAAGTATATGTCATCAATTAAAAACGGAACGACCAATGCGTTCCGTTTTTTCTCGTCAATTAATGGCGCAGAACATATCAAGTCTCTGTATCTACCTCAACAGCAACAACCGACGCATCAACCAGCAAGGCTCTTACCATCACCATCTGAGCCGCATCTAGCGGCTTCTTTCTATCTTTCATAACTAATTCCACTAGGTATAGCCCTACTTCTGCACGGTCTTTACCGTGTGTGTGCCGGCGGCTTTGGGTTGCTGAATACGTTGCAAGTTAGCAAAACCATTACCCCCCCATAACTTTTCTAACCGTTTTGACCAGGCAGAGAACTGCGTTTTAGGGACTGACCAGTTTAATAAAACATGTACGTGAGGATTAGGTTCGCCGTCTTCCATCAGTACCGGTTACGGACAAGTTGGGCCGACAATCATTCAGGAATCTTTTTCAAAAGTGGTCGACACATCCAACGCGATGTATGGGCCTGCAATATGGTCAACTGACTTTGCTATGTTGCGCTTAATTTTTACCGGGGGGGTGTTGGTGCCATCGGTACATTTAAGTTGTCGTAGCTGATACCCAATTGGCTTTGGCAGTCGAATAACGCATGGCAGTGCGCGATAGATTCGGCAGCTGGCCTTGCGTATGTGTGTTCAAGTTTCTGTGCGACATTTCCCATGTTCCCTCCTTAAGAAAGACCAGGTAATGGCATAGAACCGAGGGCATCGACGGCGCAGGAAAGCACCGGAACGGCTTGAAACTTACCCTCGACTTCACTCATTAGCATCACAAGTTCACGAACGGCGCATTGGGCACGTTTCACAACTTGTTCTTTGGTGCGGCGGTTAACGCGATTGGTTGCGTTAATTTGCAGGGTGCAGGCACTTAGCTCACCAGTGGCCGATGAAATCTCTAACATGCGATCGGTTAAAGATGTCGGCGCCTTATTCTGTTCGGCCTCTGGTAATGGAACAGAAGTTAAGTTGAGCTCTCTTAGCATTCCATCAACTAAGCCGGTATCCATTTCACCTGTAGCTGGGTCGTAAGTTGCTTTGGTGAGTAACAGCAATTCTTCTACGAACAGCTTGTGCGTTTTGCTTACGTCTAACTTGTTGCAGAGCATTTGACTGTTCAGCCCGAACTTGGCCGCCAAATGCTTAACGGTGTGACCATTGCTAAACGTGGAACATGCGTTAATGAACGCGGTGTGTTTTGGACATTCATTTACAGACATAGTGGACTCCCATCCCCCCCATTGCTATATTCAAATGACTTACTTAAAAGACCAAGGAATCCGCTTCTCGCATTAGGGCAACCATGTTGATAAGCGGTTTTTCTTTTGGCTTACCGGGAGTTTTGGGACGAATTGGGAGTTTGCCCTCATGAAGCATTTTTTTGACCTGACCGATCGCTATGCCTGTGATATCAGCAAACTTTTGGACAGTTACAAAAGGCGACAATGGTGCGTTGAAAGCCATTGATAATGAAACTGCGCCCGTTTCATTGTTGGTATCCTTGCTAGTTAACTGTTGTTCAAATCAATCCCCATTGATTCAATGTTACATAACGTCATTTGACGTTAAAGATGACACTAAGTGATCAAATGCATTCACACCAAGATATAAACACGAGCGAGATAGCAAAATTGCTACCTGAGGACTATCAGGGCGGTAAAAAAGTGACTACTCGTCTTTTAAGGGTTCTCAATTTGACGGAGTATAGATCCCTATCTGATGCTTTTGACGTTTCATGGGGGGCACCATTTCCACATGGCACCGTCGAGAACAAACACCATTTGAAATAGTGGTACGAGTTCACCTAGCTACAGGGGGGGTGTCTCTTCGATGGTTACTTCTTGGTGAAGGTGAGATGTATGAAGGTGGAAAATCTAGTGTCGTAACTGGAAAAGTTGAGCAGCCCTACTTCGAGCTAAAGAACGGTGATTTGATCGACAAAGGCAAGATGTTCTTTGACCCACAGTTTTTGGAAGGAATGCCAGAGGCTGAGCACTTGATGCTGGTTGAGCATGAAGGGCAGAAGCTGTTTGTGGATACGAGTAATACGAAGGTTATTAGTGGGAAGTACCTTGTTTCTTTTGATGGCCTCACGACTGTAAATGAGTTGCATCGAATGCCAGGCGGCAAGATGTATATGAACTTAAATGGCGAGAAGATGGCTGTTGAAGAACAGCAAGTTGAAGTTTTGGGGAAAATTAACTATCACTTTGAAAAAATTAGCCCCTAGATCCGGGGGGGCTATTATATTATTCAGTGATACCTTCGTAATCTAGTCCAATACGAGATAATGTAGAACCAACTTCCATTAAATGATGGAGAGCATATTCGTAACGTAACTGAGCAATAACTTTCGACTTTATTGGCTCAAACGTTGGAAGACCATCAACTTCTACTTGTTTAAATAAATCGATAATATTATCTTCAGAAAAACGACCTTCATTACTTGCCAAAAATGGTTCAATTTTTGGGTTTGCCGAACCATATAAATTTACGATAGATGTTAATATTCTGATATCACCATCAATATTTACAAAGATAACTTTCTTTGATGTCGCAAAAGATAATGCTCGTTCAATAACTTCATCTTTAGATAAATTCTCACTATCACTTCTCTTAACAGCAATATTAACATCATAAAGCTTCATAAGTGATATTGGCTTATTTTTAGGTCCTTTTTCATCTCTTCCAGGAACCAAATCGCATGCAGGAGTAACAGTCAAATAAAATTGATTTTCACCAAACTGTAAAATATGTCCTGTTGTTAAATGATACCCATCAACAGGTATTGAACAATTGAAACAGTTGGCATGAGTAAGAATATTTTTTTCATCACTTAGTACACCTCCATCCGTAAATGACTGTAAAACATCATTTTGTGACTTCTCATTCAATAAATTAGATAGCATTCTTGTAATAAAATCAAGCATCTGCTCTTTAGTTGTATAAGCAAGCTCTTCCCAATGCTTTTTCAAATCATTCCAAGCTTGCGTTTGTATCGTTTCTGGGGTTTGCACTTAACAACTCTTTTAACCATGAAGCCTGTACATAACGCTTACTTACCACCATATTTGCAATAGAAAAACCTTGCTCATCCATTTGATGTCGCAATTTAGCTAATAATAGTTTGTGAGGATGAGGATGCCAGTGCGTTAAAGCCTCGAGTAACTTAGCTGGTAATTCTGTTGACTCAGTATTTTTACCTACAACAGTGATAAAAATATTATTAGTTTTAATCCAATTAACGCTACCATCTCTCCCCCAGTCAAAGCCATCATAAGCATTGCTTCCAAAGCTAGACTCTAAGGAAGTACTCTTCATACTAAAAACATGCCATATAAGGCAGCTAAATTCGATTTCAACCTCTTCATCACGGTTTTCATATAATGCAGTGAGAGAAGCTAGCTCTAATGCATCATGTGGGACTTTCATAGGATGGCCATATTTAGAAATAAGGCTAATATATTCAAGGTCTGATATTGAATCTTTTAGCTGTTCAATAATCGTCGGCGTTTCTTCAGCCCAAATATCTATTGCATCATTCAATACATCTAACTTACGCCCCCCCTTAACTCCAATTACCTTAAGGGGGGTTTTTGTAAGTGACAAAGAATATCACGAAGAACCTCATCATAACCCAATGAATCAACATATCCTTTTGTATGAACAACAACCAAATTAAAATGTTGCCTTTGAGCAAGATGGTCTAATATTTCAAGAGCCTTATCGCCCCCTGCCATCATCCCCCATTCCCTTCTAAATGATAATCAAGTATCAGTAAGTCACTATGATGTAAATGATCAGCGATACCTTTATCAGTAAAATCACCATCATGAACATCTAACATCCAATTATTCATTGGATTACGACAAACATTGATAACATTACGTAACCTTTCAATATCTACCGGATTATAATGTTCTAACTGTGACGATAATAATTTATCCATTGTTGGATATTCGTCATCTATTACCATCACTGAACGGACTGGACTAATAAACGCTTCTTTAACAAAACTTGAATACTCATTAAAGGTAACCATCACTTATTACCTCCAAGCGCTATAACAAAGTTAGCACCACCTAATAACATCTTATTTTTATTAGTCTCATACCTAATCGTATGACCAGAGGCACTTAGATTTGTGTGGCACAAGTAGAGGCCAACGCCACGACCACCACGCTGTTTTCTAGTAAAAAACAATGTAAACAATTGATCTAAATCACTTCTATCAACACCAGGGCCAGTATCAGATATATATATTTCATTGTCGACGTAATCTAGCAATATCTGCTTGTTCTCTTCTGACACTTGATTAACCCAGTATCTTGAGTTATTAACCAAATTAATAAAAACAGGTAATATACGTGCAGGTTGATCATAAATCTTTATATTTTCAAATTCTTCTGAAACAGAAAAAGATATACCTCTCTTTTTAAATGCTTCACCATAAAACTCTTCAATATAATCTTTTATTTCAAGGCCAGTCATTTCTCTTTTGATTTTATCACCTGACAATTTTAAAGGGGGACAAAAATCGCCAACGTGCACTAAGAGCGGAATGAGCGTAAACAACTCTTTCTAAGCTAGTTTTCTGTTCACTTGATAACCCCTGAATTCAATACATCCTTAATACCTTTTTCCATAGTCATATCGAGCCTTCAATTTCATGACCAATTATTTCTACGGTAATACCAAGCTGTGCTAAGCCATTTAATCTCTCAGCCTCGGCCTTCCATTTTGAAGACTCATTAAGACTGTGAATAGCAAGACCTTCAAGATCGATTTGATCTCGTATGCTATTCAATGCACTTACATATGGATTAAGTATTTGCGAATTTTCAATTTCCTGTTTTTCATACTCTTCATCAATCTTTTCTATCGCTAATCTTAAGTCCAATTTTCCTAGTTTTAAATCTTCTACTAAGTCTGTCAGTGCCTTATCATAAGCTTTATTACGTTCTTCAACTAATGCATCAAATCTCTTAATTTCACTACTAAGTAATTCCCGCCCTTCAGTCGAGCACTTTCTAATATTTGATGTTAGGTAACCACGATTTGTTCTAAGTTGCGAAAGCGCTATATCAACATCAGATTTAGAGCTATTATCTTCAATGGCTTGATTAGCCGTTGTATCTAATTGTTTTACTATTTCTTTAGCCGTCAGCTCAATATTTCTATATTCTCGGTATAACTCTTCTATCGTACCTAAATTTTGAGGTACTGGACTCAATGAAAAATCACGCAAATCTGCAGTGTACTTGTTAACCTTATTTTTTAATTCCTTCGCAGCTGTTATATCATTAATATTATTATTCGAGATAATATAATCCCGATTATCTTCCAAATCTTTAAGTAAGACTTGAATTTTTGGTAAGTTAGCATTTATCTGTTTTTTTATTCTTTTTCGCTCTTTTCTTAGTAATTTTTTCCTATCAGCAATAGCTTTTTCTTTTGTTTTTTTCTGCTTTTATATCCGCAATGGCTATTTGTCTAATATCAGATTTACGGCCAAGATACCGGTCAGCCACATCTAGCAATATTTTAATGACAATTTCTCTAAATAACTTGGCAGCTCTGTTATCTAGCAGGCCTTCACGTCCAGCTTTATCTTTGAGGTTCGGATTTTCAGATCGAGCTATTGAAATTCGACCAAACATTCTTCGATTTGACCAAAAATAGCGACCAGCATTCAACGTTCTTCTTTTTTCAATTTCAAAATAATCGTTGTCTTCTCGGCCATATGGCATAACACGTAAGCTATCTCGATAAAGTCTTAAACCACCATATGTATCAGCGCTCTGTTTAAAATATTCATGCTGTTCTTTATTATGTGTTGTTTTACCAATTTCCGCCTCAAAAGCTGCAATTCGAAGGCTAAAAGCCCCCCCAAATTTTGAATCTGAACGTACTTTATAGGCTCTGGCTGGCTTAATAACAACATCTTCATGCCATTGACCAAAAGCTTTTACTCGCCCTTTAAAATAGCCTTCCTCATCAATATCTCCCTCTACCATATGCTCTAAATCGTCAAAATTCGTTATATCAAACTCTCTGACTTCATCAATAATTGCACGTTGTAACTGTCCATTCCAAGCAGTAATTGACGTTTGAAATTCATCACTCTCGGTCTCACCTTCTCGAACAAACGGATCCGTAAAATTGGATAGTGTCTCAAGTAATTTAAGTTTTGCACGAGCTTCATCATCTGCAGCTTCATTTATTGAGTCTATGCTAAGCAATACTTCTAAATCATAGGGGATATTTGCCATAAACATGGCAGTTCCACTTGTTGCCCCCCCCTTCCACACTGGCCATGTTGATAATTGCCTCTCATTAAAAAGATCTTCAGATGTTAAAGATTCAATACTCTCCCGAGTCGAGGGTTTACCTTCAATTTTTTCTTGTTCATCGAATAATTCCCACGCACTTATTACCCGTGCATCTCGTCCATGATCAAGGTCATCACCATAAATATTTTGTTTCAACGAAGAAAATAGGTCTGGTAAAAAATCGATAATCAATTCTTTATTATCAAACTCAACTACTGGAATTTTTATATCGTGAAGCATCAAGAATGGATTTTCAAAAAGCCGCCAATCTAGCAAACTGACAACATATGGTTTACTTTCTCTTTTCGAAATTAATAGTAATAAGCTTCCTAAAGCCGCACAAGAAAGACGACCGATTCCCTTCTGACCTTGTTTTGGTCGAATGCGGTCGTTGCCTTTCATGTCTTCTATCTTAGATGCTGCGCCAGTTGCTTTCGATTCTGTGCCAATTGTCAGCCATTTGTCCTCGAACTCCTCACGGCTCATGCCATGTCCATTATCGACTAAGCAAGCAACAGGAATAGTGCCATCCATAACATGTAACTCAACACGAGTTGCATAAGCATCAAACGCATTTTTCCATAACTCTGAAATTGCTGTTGGGCAATCGGCAATCTGTTCTCGACCTAAGTGATCTATCGTGCGTGCTCTCGTCTTAAAAGCAACTGTATTACTAATCATATTCTTTCCATCAAACGTATAGCCACAGAGATATCAGTAATTGCTATCAAAGCATTACATTAATCTTCTGTTCTCTTTCTAACGCTGAAATTAAACAAAAAAAAGTGCCTAACATTGTAGGCACTTTATTTATTTCAATCTACTGCATATTGCAGTAATGAGATGTTTACCAAGCTCTATGGGCACCGCATTACCAATCTGTCTGGCTTGTTCGGTTGAACTTCCATGAAATACATAGTCATCTGGGAATGTTTGGAAGCGAGCTGCATGGCGCATGGTAAAACCATGATCGTGCCAAGGATGTACAAACCGTCCTTTCGATGGGTTATTACAGCCTGTTGTGATTGTGTTGCTTGGCAAATGGATCATCACACGGCCATAAACATCTTTATGGCCTTTATATCCATTTGAGTGACAGTTAAGTCTAAACGAAATATCTGAGCGACTACCATTTAGTGGCGTTTCTTCAAATCTATCAGCAACAGCCTTAGTATGTTGCATATGGAAATTACAAGGGTCATTTTCCTTTACAGGTTCCCCCAAACTCCAACGAACGAACAAATTTTCTTGCTTCGTCTGACTCCATATCCATTTTAGGTACGTAATAATCCCATACAAACCTTGTTACTATATGTTCGGGAGGTCTTTCAAATACTGTTGAACTAGTCCGCCACGGCTTCTTCCCAGATGTCGGACTAAAATGGGTTGGATTCGGTGGAAAAGTTAAACCATCAAGTGCAACATCTTCACGTATACCTAGAATGAATACACGCTTTCTGTTCTGAGGAACACCATACTCACGGGCATTAATGGTATTGCAAAAATGTACCCTGTAGCCGTTCTCATGAGCGAGCCCAAGAAACTTGTTCAAGTAACCTTCGTGACGCTTCCAAAGCAACCCTGATACGTTTTCTACCAGAAATACTTTCGGATTCAGCTCATGTACAAAGTCGTAGTAGCGCAGCAACAACTGGTTGCGCGGATCGTCTTTACCAGCATCTTTAATTCGATGTGTTGAAAAACCTTGGCACGGGGGGGCCGCCAAGCAATAGATCAAGATCCCCCCCTGCTTTCAGGTTCACTTTTTTCATCATATCTTTAATGTCGACTTTATTAATATCACCTGGGATAAAGTGAATATCGTTCTTAAGCCGATCAATAAGATTCTTCTGGTATGTCTTTGATGCAGCTTTGTCTAATTCAATAGCCGCCACGACATCCACACCACACTGATGTGCAGCTAGTGAAAATCCACCGGCTCCTGCGAATAAATCAATTGCTTTCATGTCCAACAATACCAATAAAATAATTCAAAAAATCAGTCAGATTATACCTTTCAATGGCAAATGTACCACCTTGGAAAAGTCAACTGCTGGATAAATGTTCAATCGTATGTTTGCAATATGCAGCAATAGACATTGATTTGAAGAAATAAACACTTAAAATTACTGTACATAAGTACAGTATATGTCATTATGGCCGTTAGAAAACAGAAAGATGGAAGCTGGATTTGCGAATGCTACCCACAGGGCCGCAAGGGCAAACGCGTTCGCAAAAAGTTTGCGACTAAAGGTGAAGCCTTAGCCTTTGAGCGCTTCACCATGCGTGAAATTGAGGATAAGCCTTGGTTGGGTAAAACAGCTGATAAACGCCAGCTAACTGATTTGTTGGAAATCTGGTACTCGCTGTATGGCATCAGCTTAGGTAATGGTGCTTACATCAAGAGCAAAATGCTCAAGATGGCTGAAGCCATGGGCAACCCTGTGGCTCCAAAGTTTGACAGCAAAGTGTATTCTAACTTTCGACAGCTTCGCTTATCTGGCGATATCAATTTTGTCGATCCTCGCTGGCAGAAAGGCACACCACGTATTGCGACCCTCAATTCTGAGTTAGCTCGTTTCAAAGCTGTTTTCAGTAAACTGAAAGAACTGGGGGGGGAATGGGATGGCCCTAACCCACTTGAAGACATCAAACCTCTCAAAGATCATGAACGTGAAATGGCTTTCCTCTGTGAGGATGAAATACGCTCACTGCTGGATCACGTCTCGGTGCACTCCCGAAAGGATATGCTGAAGATAGTTAAGGTCTGTTTGTCTACTGGTGCTCGTTGGAACGAAGCAGCTCAATTGCGTGGTAGCCAACTTAGCAAGTACAAGGTCACGTTTACGAACACCAAGAACAAGAAAAACCGTTCAGTCCCCCATCAGCCAGGCACTCTACGATGAGATCTATAAACCAACTTCTGGGAAGCTATTTGAAGAATGCTACACGCCATTTAGCTACATTCTCAAAAACAAGATAGGCGCTGAATTACCATCAGGCCAAGTTACCCATGTTTTACGCCATACCTTTGCGAGCCGATATTCGCAACTTGTAAACCAACCAAGGTGAGTATTGGAAGGCGACCACCTGGCTGAACATGCTGGCGCTTGATTTGATGTCGAACATCAATTTTGGTGCCAGTGCTTTCTCTTCCCCCACCGATGATCTGTAGTACTTGTCCACTTCAACCGCCCTGTTAACTTAGCTGCATACCCTATCCACTAGCAATAAGCTATGTACCGAACAAGACTCTCCACAGTTACTGCGGAATAACCAATTAAAATAATTGACAAAAAGCATAAATTAGAAGGGGATTTGCCTGAAAATGTATTTAAAGCCCTATCGTTTAATAGAGAGTTCTATGACTTCACATCCATAAGACTTTATGACGATTTATTGTGCCATTACCAGATGAAAACTGATGATAGGATTGTTTCGCAGCAAGCCGTTTAACACACAGCAATACGCTCAACCATGAAGCTAGAAACGCTGTCAGAAGATTTATAACAGCCAAATAGCACGATTTCGCGCACACACAATCATAGAGGGTTATCCAAAAAACTACCAGCCTCGAAGTGAACTGAGTTTTATTTTAAGTAGGTTCTAAACTATTAAACATTAAATTCGCATTGAAAAATGCGACAAACAATATTAAACAAAATGAAAAATTGAAGTTAACAGCAAGCAGTTTAGGCCAGACGCATTCTCTGCAAATATACTGGCCGACATCCGTATCTATAAGCTCATTGTTGCATTAGCATCTATCAATAGAAATAAGCCTAGCTAGCAACAATTAATATATGGTAATGGTAATTATTCCTATATTAACACATCCTTTTTACTAATCTTTATATGACCTGTCTTTTTATACAGTCGTTGTGGCTTTAGCCATGCAGATACTTTCTTTTGTAACTGGATGCTGTTGCAAATAATAATATAGGTAAAGCGGGGTAAAATTACCCCCCCCAGGCAAATATCAGTTGATTACTTTCAAGTATCAAGTAAGAACTACAAACCTGAACCAAAACTAATATAGCAATAAAAAACCAATGAACAATGGGGAACGTTTTCGAAAAAAGTGCATACTGCTTTATCATTGACACTCTCTCTGGTAATCGGGAAAAACATGAATATCAATTTACTCTTGCAACTCTGAGTAAAACCTAATCAAGTATTAACAAACCCATCAAATCAGATCAAATACAATCGTCATAATTGAGATTCATATATAATATTTATGGTTTTATCAGAGGAACTGTCATTAATAGCTTGATCAAATAAAAAGACCGCTACATGCGGCCTAAATAGAATCGGGACACCTTGGGCAATACTGTGGCCCCCCCATCTATGGGTGATTGATGTTAAACATCGACCTTGTTGATGCTTTTTTTAGCCAGCATTTCATTAATAACCTTTGTCGCTATATGCTCCACTCTGAACTGCCGAGTGAGCCGTTGCTTGTTCTTCCTGCTCCAATGACGCATGACCTTTTCCTTACTTTCCGTATCATCCTATATCGACTATAAAAGGAACGTCCGCCCACCTCTCTCAGCAACCAATCCGCTGCCGATATACTCAAACGAAAATGGCAACTGGTAGAAGATGACTGACACCACTCTTAAGTGTACTCCCTGTTTCCACCTCTGCCATGATTTCTCTGTTTCATGCTAATGATGTTTGTATTTATTACAAACACCACCTATGTTTTTGCATATATTATAAAAACTTGAAGAGCATCCCCCCCTATGGAGTCTTTAGCCAGCCTTATCTCTGCAATAAACAGCTTTGTATGGGGGGGTCCCCATGCTGGTGATGATCCTTGGTGTCGGTATTTTCCTGACCGTCGGCTTAAAGCTCATGCCAATTGTCAAACTTGGTTCCGGCTTTAAATTACTGTGGTCGGGGCCGAATTCCTGAGAAAGAAGAGGATATTAAAGGTGAGATCAGCCCGTTTAACGCATTGATGACATCACTTTCCGCCACTATTGGTACCGGTAATATAGCAGGTGTTGCCACCGCCATTTTTCTTGGTGGGCCTGGAGCCCTCTTTTGGATGTGGTGTACTGCCCTTGTCGGTATGGCGACCAAATTTGCCGAAGCTGTATGCGCTGTTCAATACCGCGAGACGGATGAAGACGGCAACCATGTCGGCGGTCCAATGTATTACATCAAGAACGGCCTGAGCCATAAGTGGGCATGGCTAGGAACTGCATTTGCCATTTTTGGCTCGATAGCTGGATTCGGGATAGGCAATACCGTTCAGTCAAACTCTGTCGCCGCCGCAGTACAAGCCAATTTCGGTATTTCTCCCATGGTCTCAGGCTGGTAATGATGATCTTGGTTGGATTGGTACTGATGGGGGGGATCAAGCGTATTGCTGACGTGGCCGGTAAACTGGTCCCGTTAATGGCTGCTTTCTATATCGCTTCGGGCTTACTGATACTCGGGATGAATGCCGCTGAAATTCCAGCCGCCTTTAGCTTAATCGTCAGCAGCGCATTTACCCCTGTTGCTGCCCAAGGAGCTTTGCCGGTGCAGCGGTTTGGGCTGCAATCCGGTTCGGTGTTGCCCGAGGGATCTTTTCCAATGAGGCTGGTTTAGGTAGTGCACCAATCGCCCACGCTGCCGCTCAAACGAAAAATCCTGTTGCACAAGGTCTAGTGGCCATGCTGGGCACGTTTATCGACACCATCGTCGTTTGTAGTATCACCGGCCTTGCGATTGTGGTTTCAGGAGCCTGGATGAGCGGGGGGGAAACTGGCGCAGCTCTAACATCAGCAGCATTTGCAGCCTCGTTACCTGGACTTGGTAACTATATTGTCGCGATTGCCCTCTCGATTTTTGCCTTTACGACTATTTTGGGCTGGAGCTTCTACAGTGAAAAATGCATCCAGTATCTCTTTGGTGTTAAAGCCATTGTTCCTTTCCGTGTACTGTGGATTGTTGCGGTGCCCATTGGGGCAACCAGCTCTTTAGAATTTATCTGGCTGCTGGCAGATACCCTAAATGCAATGATGGCGATTCCAAACCTGATTGCCCTCCTCTTGCTAAGCCCTGTCGTATTTAAGCTTACCAAGGAATACTTCGCGCGAGAGAAGGCCAGAGCAAAAGAAGACTAAAACGGAGTAACAGGAAGCAAGCATCGCTGCAATAGAACGAGCAGCTATGCTTGCTTCTTAGGTTTCAGCCCTACAAGCTGATTTTTCGTATGTGAGCCAAAAACTGTTGTTTATCAAGTTCGCCCACCACCCTGAGCGGTTTAATTTCATTTCCTCGACTGTCAAAAAAGAGTATTCCTGGCGGGCCAAACAAATTCCTCGCAGAAAGCCATGCAGCCTGCTCATCGGTATTGGCTGTCACATCAAATTTCAATCTATTGAAGTCTTTGAGCTGCGCCATGACTTCACTATCTCTAAATACTGTCTTGTCCATCACTTTGCATGACGCACACCAGTCGGCATAGAGATCGACCATTGTCACCGACTGTTGAGACTTCGCATTCCCTATGCGGCGTTCCAAATCAGCCACGGCAGTAATTTTGGTAAAAAGGCTTTTAGGTGCAGCTTCAGAAACGGAGACTCCGCGGCCTAGCGGGCTAAGCGGATCAAGAGGGTCATCAGCCCCCTGTCAGCATTCCTACTAACAGTATTACGCCATATATCAATGATATAAAAGCAATGGACTTACTTGTTCGTTGCCAGCCGCTTTGAGCCGCTTCCAGTGCACCAAACTGAATGGCACTGCCAATTAGCAACAACGCCCCATAATCCCAGTGTTACCCAAGGTGCAGCAAAGCGACTAATCAACAAAATAGCGACCGCCAGCAGCATCAGGCCAAAACACTGTTTCACCTTAACCATCCACGGGCCACTACGTGGAAGGAATTTTCCGCCAGAGCTACCAATGACGACCAGCGGCACTCCCATTCCAAGGGCCAATGTAAACAAAGTGGCTCCCCCCCAGCAGCCAGTCCTGTGTTGTCGACACATAAAGCAGCGCCCCTGCCAACGGAGCGGAAATGCACGGAGACACAACCAGCGCAGACACTGCTCCCATCACAAAAACGGTCAGTATCTTGCCGCCAGTCAACCGCTGAGACTGGTTGTTCAACGCCACCTGAATGCGAGAAGGAAGCTGCAGTTCATAGAAGCCAAACATGGACAGAGACAGCAATACAAACAATCCTGCAAATATAGCCAATACCCATGTCTGCTGCATAGCCACCTGCAGGTTAATACCCTGCCCGAGCGTGGCGGTCATTACTCCTGCCAACGCGTAGCTAGTCGCCATTCCAAGTACATAGGCCAGCGAAATGCGAAAACCCTTCCAGCCGGTCATTCCTTCACCCTGTCCGCCGATAATACTGGACAAAATAGGGATCATAGGGAGAACACAAGGCGTGAGGGACAAACCCAGCCCCAGCAGGAAAAACAAACCTAGCGCCTGTAGCAGGCCGGCATTTCTCAAGATATCAGACAGCCCCTGCGTATCGCTGGCCAGCGACGAGTCCAGTGACATAGGTATTGTTTCTGATCCCACGCTTAACTGGGACGATGACTTTATCGGTGTCTGTACTGATGGCACTGGCGCTACCAACGAGATTTTTTTTGTCTGTGGCAAATAGCACAAGCCATCGTCAGCACAGCCTTGAAATCTCACCTTGGCTTCACCCTGCCCTTTGAATGGAACAGAGACAGCCAACGGTCGATGGTACACTTTCACATCACCAAAATTAGGATCCTGCTTTTGCTCTGCCTCAATAGAATAACGTGGTGTACCAAGCACCAACGAATCATTGCCGGCCTTGAACGAAAAGCGCTTGTGATAAAGATAATATCCTTCGGCGGTGTCGAAGCTTATCTTCAATATCCCGCCATCGACATTAGGAACTAACTGATAAGAAAAAGGAAATGCTTGCTCAACCGGTAAGAATTCCTTCTCACCTCCGGCTTGAACGGACAAACTCATGCACAAGGCAAACAATATTCCCGCCACCAGCCGAACAGGTTGCGAGAACAAACATATAGTTGGTTTCATGATATTAAAAATTCTGTGTCTTGGTGAACATTTAGCTGGTCATCAACCAGTGCAAACCCTACCGACTCCGGTAGTGATATAGTGGGATCGATAGTCAACGAAGTGCTAAAAATCCCAGCTTGAAGCGCTGTATCCGCAACAACCGTCGATGACAATACCTGATGGTGCGTACCTTGCCTGGCAAGAATATGTGACGTTTCCTGATCGCTGAACTGATAACTTCGGGCATAGTGTGCCGAGGTAGTCAGCGCCTGATCTCGCAACGGCAAAGCAAATATCGGCCGAGCCTGATCTTTGGGGTTAAGCACTGCGACAACAAAATCACTACCGTCCGGCTTTCCGCCTAATACACGAATATCCCCCGCCGAAGTTGATCAACACACCACTCGCATCATATTGGGCAGCAATTGCAATAGCCTGATCGACTGCGACTTCTTTGATCACACCTCCCAGATCAAAACGCGTTTGTGGAAAAGAAAAGCAAAGCTTCCCTTCTTCCAACTGCCAAGATGACAACCCCATAAAAGGTAGGGAAAATTGATAGGCCTTTTCGCGACTTATAGCCGCATTCTGTTGCTGGTAATCCTTTACGGTTCCGATAGTGATGTCAAAAGTGCCGTTGGTAGCAAGACTGTGTTCACGAACCAGACTCAACACCGACAGCATCTCATCATCAACTGCAATGCTATCGGTCTTGCGCTGGTTTATCTGGGTAGATAGTACCGAATCGGGATCGTAAAAATTGAACTTCCGTTCTAGGCGGTGGGTGTTATTTTCAATCTCATGTGATATTTGCGCCGCTTTCGGCGCAAATATCATCACTTCACACGGCACCGTCATTGCCATAAAACGATGACTATAAGGCTGGTTAGTATTCATAGGTAGCACCCAGTACCCACCAACGACTTTCGTAACCATTGTCTTGCTCATAGTAAGCAACAAGGGCGTTGAAGCGCCATTGGGAAGACAGCTTCACGCTCGCACCGAATTCATAGGCATTGGCGTTGAAATCTCCCAAGCGCAGATCCGAAGTCGCATACCCCCCCGTAGCCGCAAAACTAGGATCCGGCTGTGACGGATCCCGGTAGAAGTTGGCGCCTTGCTGGGGTATACCAGAAATATCCCGGTGCCACCGTCAGCCAATCAGTAACATTGATATTCATTTTGCCACCGATCTGATGAGAGCTTACTCCCCCAGTCGTCAACGAAGAACTTGTATCGCGGCCGCACGACGATTCGTGAACTGACATTGTAAAATGCCTGGATATTCACACCACCGGAAATGCGGGTATCAGGCGGGAATCCTGCCCAAGAAAGACTTCATCATTACCAATCTTGCCATCGCCATTGATATCAATTTCGCGCAATACCGTCAGATAGTGATTACTTAGATAACCGCTTTTATAACCCGAAAAGAGTGTGAAGGTCGTATAGAAGTTTGGGGTAAAGACCTGTGACAGCCCGGCTTCAAAACTTCCTGTGAATATATCTTCCCACGCCTGCGTATTACGAAAGTTGCTGTATTGCTGGAACGCTAAGGTTTTGTCAAACAGCACTGAGCCGCCTAAAGTATATGAACGGTTTTTACTGCTATCGGCATAAAACAGTACCTGAGCATTGGTTCCGATACTTTCATAGTCTTCTTCTTGCGATAAGTTAGCGCCAAGTGTCCATTCATTACGCTGGCGATCACGGTAAGTAAGGTTTGCAGCGACAGATTTACGCTTGTCCTCAAGCTCAAAAGGCTGGATCGCATACGCATCCCGATAAGGGTCATAACCTGCTCGGATAACTTCGGTTGTCGCATCCTGGGCGGCTTGCGTGCGTCGGCCCCGCTCGATTAAATCCTGGTTTCCTGCACTCGGTGTTGTCGGCCCCCCCAGGCAGGAGAAGCACCGGAAACAGTGTCATAGCCAAATTCTCCATTCAAGGCCCAATCCAATCCGAAACTCTTCTCGAACGAGACAATGTTATCGCCAGCTCGGACTTTATCGCCGTATTCTTCAAAGTTCATGTGATGAACCGAGATATGGTCAGCGGCAGCTGCCGAGCCTGCAATCGCGACGGTCCCAAGCAGCGTTAAAGGTAATTTATTCTTCATTATTATTTTTGCTTATTGTTAGTTACAACCACAACCGCCACCGCCGACACCGTTGCCGCCGACTGAACCCTGTTTGTATGAAAAAACTTTCTCTGAAAACACATCAAACTCCGGCACCACACCACCGGGTTTCATCTCTTTTTTCGCCAATGTGCCTTTTTGCCATGGCTTAACCGGCTTAATACCCAGCCAGTCATCGATGAATGACAGCAAAGACTTATCCTGTGTTTTAGCTGCCGGCTTAGAAGACACCTTGGCTACTGCTACATTCGTTTTTGACTGTGATGAACTTGCCACAACAACCGGCTCGACTAGCGTCTTAGGTTTAGCTATCGGCAACGTCACTTTCGGCTGCGGTGCACTTGCCGCAACAACCGACTCGACAGGCGTCTTGGATTTGGCAACAGGCAAAGTCGCTTTCGGCTGCGGTGCGCTTGCCGCAACAACTGACTCCAAACTTAAGCTTTCAGTGGTAGGCTTTACTAGCTCAATATTACGGCGTAAACCCCGCCCCGTAATGCTGACTGCTGTAAACCGTCGACGATACTGATTCAGACTGTTGATACGGGGAGGATTCAGTATCAGCCGCGCAGATACTCATGCTAGCCATGGCTGCGGTTCCCATTGCCAATACATAACAAGATTGCTTGATCATTTCGTCAGCCCTAGTGCATTAAGATCATCCATGATGACCTGACTAATATGGTTAATTGCACCATACCGGACTTTAACGACCTTGCTCTGATAGACGTAGTACAGCGCCGGCATGCCGATTGGCTGAAAGTCTTCCACAAGCGTTTGCTCGGGATCATTAACCACGGGAAATGTCAGTCCAAGCTCCTGCTGAAAAGCGTTGGCGACCTCTACGTCCTCATCGACATCGACCCCCCCAAGTACGACCACCTGACTGGCATCAAGTTGCTGAGCCAACTGATTGACTTCGGGAAGTTCTTCGCGGCACGACACGCACCATTCTGCGAAGAAATCGATAATGGTGACGACCTCTGGGTTTAGCCCCCCAGTTGTTGTTGAGCAAACGGCGAGAGTGACTCCCCCCCTTGTTGGTAAGCCTGAGCATTTGCTGACAGCAAGATTGCCACGGCAACCAACCCTTTTTTAAACATAAACACCTCTGAAAAAGCAATTGATTGGTATTTTTATTTATATTTCGGCTACCAATACTGACCGATAACTTTCATGTTTATTGATCACTCGCCAAGCACAATGCGAGTTTGGGACTGAACATCTAGCGCAGCACGAAAATAAGCATCAAGCTC
>LLEM01000053.1_pt1 | contig 27279 bp, 29 predicted proteins | sample 595841 | NCBI WGS metagenome assembly LLEM01 (sample SAMN02919313, study PRJNA255460) | bioreactor metagenome | biome: chemostat; feature: culture 2012_10.2; material: sediment; isolation source: day64 10degC chemostat 2012 inoculated with Wadden Sea sediment taken from... | place: Germany: Bremen ...
CCATAACCAAGCGCCTGCACCAAACCACCATCAATCTGACCTTTGAACACCGTCGGTTCAATTGCCCGGCCAATGTCATACACCGCCCAAGCCCCAGTAATGTCTGTTTCGCCAGTCGCCATATCGACTTCAACCTCGACGACGTTCATGCCGTAACTGACCGCCTGATAGGCATTGCCTGGTAGGTACTCTGATCCCAGACATGGTAATCCGGCTTGCGATACACCTCTTCGATTTCCTGCTGCTCGCCTTCCTGCCAGTTAAGCTGCAGCTTCTGCGCGGCTTTCTCCAACAAGTAACCGACAATCAAAATTGAGCGGGATGCCACCGTCGGCCCCGGAGTCTGGTACGATGCCGGTATCAGGCACCGCCAGTTGAATCGTATCCAACGGACGGTTCAGCGTATCTGCAACGATCTTACGGAACGTCAGGCTCAGCCCCTGGCCAATGTCGGTATTAGAAGCAAGGATCTGAACGGTTCCATCGGCAAGCTTGATCACTCGTACTCTCGCCCGCACCAAGGTATCTTCCAAGTCGCCGGCAAAGCCACAACCATGCTGGAAGACAGCCAGTCCAATACCCTTACGTTTTCCACTGCCGAGGCATTGTTCATTGATATCTGGCTGGAAAGCATTGAGCGCGACTTTCGTGTTGTAGTCAGACAAACTCAGGATCCGCTCCAGCATCTCATCAAGTACCAGATCACCGAAGATCTTGGCACCCGTCAGACTGGTAGAATCCGACTTGAGGAAGTGGCGGTGCTTGAATACAGCCGGATCTTCGCCAAGTTGCTTGGCGATATGGCTCATGTGGGTTTCCATGCAGAAACAGTTCTGCGGCGAACCAAAACCACGGAATGCCCCCCCTGTCGGCACCGTATTGGTTGTCCATGCATGGCCTTCGACATACACATTAGGAATGTCATAGACATTGGTCGCAGTGGTGAGGGAACGCTGTAGAACAATGCCTGAAAGGCTGAGATAGGCTCCGGAATTAATATCGAAATTCAGTTCCATAGCCACAATGTTGCCATCAGCGTCAATTCCGGTTCGGTAATGGAATTCGACCGGGTGGCGCTTGGACGTGAACTGGATATCTTCACTACGCTCCAGCACTATCCGGATAGGCTGCTGCAATTTCTCAACCGCAACTGCCAACGGTCCGGCAAGCACATCAGGGTAATCTTCCTTGCCGCCGAAACCGCCACCGGTCGGGCACTGAATAGCACGCACATGATCATGGCCGAGTAACACCGCCATACAATGGTGAACATAGAAGGGACACTGCATCGACCCTTCGATGACGATCTTACCGTCTTTGGGGTAACCAACACAGCCTTGGGTTTCAAGGTAAATATGTTCCTGGTAACCGGTACTGCACGTTTCCTCAATAATTGTTACTGCCTGTGCAAAACCCTCGTCGATATCACCTTTAGTCAACGTATGAGTATCAAGCACATTGTCTGTTGAATGAATGGCGCCATCGATGAGTGCTTTCGATTGTTCAACCGTATAAGCCGGCGTCAGCGGTGTATAATCCACCTTAATTTGTTGCAGTAGCTGTTCTATAACATCTGGGTCGGGGCCAACCAACAGATAGATAACCTGACCGACGAAGCGCACTTCTTTGTCCGCAAATGCCGGCCAGTCAATTTCTACGATAGGGAGTACATTTTGTCCCGGTACATCGTCGGCACCAAACAGATGGTAACCTTCAGGTAGTTCCGGGAGCTCAACCGATTTTATTACGCCTCTAGGGCAAGAAGAGCGGTAGAACCGCCCCTTCTAATAGTCCCTCGTAATGGCGGTCGGCAATATACTTAGCTTCTCCAGTGGCTTCTTCCCACTTGAATCGAGTATTAACCGTATCCATAACGGGATCTCACATTAGTCTAATTGATCCATTGTCTTCCATAGACGCTGGGCTACTTTGCTGGCTTCAGCATAGATAGGCGCAACATCGAACGGGAAAGCGCGATCTTCATACACAAAACGTCCTTCAACGATAACGCTGTTGACGTTACCCGCGTTAATGCCAAAGGCAATATGTCCAGGCAGGTTGTCTGCCACAAACGGTGTCGGGCTGGTGTAGTCAAGAATGGTCAAGTCGGCCTTGTTGCCAGGGTCCAGGCGACCAAATTTGGCTCCGAAGTTACGTGCCAGGATTTCATTCCCGTTCCAAAGGTTGCGAGTGAAGCTATCAGGCCAAAGCGGGCCACCGGCATCACGATGCTTGAAGAAAGCAAACTTGAGCTCTTCAAACATATCGGCGCCAATACCATCAGTACCCAATGCCACATTCTTAAAGCGGGTCAGCTTGTTGTTGTAACCCACGTTATTATTCATGTTGGAACGGGCGTTATGGACCAGGAAGCCATCTTTGGCATTCAAGATATCGATATCGCGGTCAGACAAGAACAAACCATGGGCCAGCAAGGTTTTCTCGTTGATCAAACCAAAGCTATCGAGACGCTCGACAATATCCTGACTGTAATGATGGTGGCTGTGTGTCACGTCATAGCGATCTTCCGCAACATGGACATGAATACCACGCCCCCGTCGCCTGAACAGCCTCGGCCATCATGGCCAAACCATCGTTGGTCACCGTAAACGGTGCGTGGGCACCGATATGCGCTTCCACCAAGTAAGGTTCTGTCCCTTCTGCCTTGGCACGGTCAATAAGCTGGGCAAAGGCGATGTTCTCTTCGACACCCGCCATCATTTCCTTCATGCCACCATTACGGTCGGTAGTTTCATAGCAGGTCATGCCACGCAGACCGGCTTTCAGGAACCCCTTGCGAAGGGTGTTAAGCGAGCCCGCGATGTAGTTAGGCGAAGCATGATGGTCAATCACCGACGAACAACCATTCTTGATCGCTTCCAGCGAGCAGATCAGGCCACTGTAGTAGACCGCTTCCTCATCCAGCGCGCGGTCCATCCGCCACCACAGGTTCTTCAGAATCGAAATGAAGTCCGGGCTTGGCTTGATATCAGCCATAATGCCGCGGGCAAGACCCGAGTAAAAATGGTTATGCGAGCAGACAATACCCGGCATGACCAGTTTTCCCTTCATCTCCTTGATAGTGGCATCCGGGTATTTAACCGCCAGATTCGAACCAACTTCCTTGATCACGCCGCCATCGATTACGATATCAACGCTTTCCTTAATCAGTGCAGGTTCAAACTGCACTGCCGTTGCATTTTTTAGTAATAACATTCCTGATTCCTCACCTATACATCTACTTTGCCAAGAAGATAACGATGATGTGCATGAACATAGCTAATCATAATTGCTTCATCAGCCATCGACTCAGGCATATCCACTTCACTTTGTGCATTAATGCTAAAGGTATATAGTTCGCCCTGGGAACGAACCAGCACTTCCTCGCCTTCGATAAAGAAGCCGGCGTTGGTGCTGTTTGCGAAGTCACCACGTAGGTTGAAGATGGTGAACTTGTCTTTATAAGGCTTGCTATCCCATGGGCAGAACTGCGCACAGTTACCACATTCGTTACAGTAAGCGTCAATATGCAATGTCTGATACTGATCTTTGAAACCAGGAATTGGCAGTGAAATATTGGCGCGGTTCGGACACACATCCACACACTTGCTACAGATATACGAACATTCCAAACAACGTTTTGCTTCTTGCTCGATAAAGTCTTCGCGATCAGCTTCTTCAAGCTGGTTCGCACTGATCATTTTGACCTGAATATCGCCTTTACGGGCGTAGACAGCTTCGGCCTTAACTTCGGATGAGACATCCTGTAGCTGCTCCGACTTAGCTTCACGAGCCAGAATCGCCGTTGCTGCCTTGCGACCGCCGGAAATGGCAGAGACAATAGAAGAAGGACCGGTTTGGGCATCACCCATCAAGAACACATTTTCGACCGAAGTCTCGCAAGTTTTTGCATCGACAGCCGGCCAGCCATCTTCACCCATCGGCACACCGATACGGGTCAGCACATCGCGGTTTGACTGTTCACCAACAGCGGTAACCAATGCATCAACCTGAAGCTCGATAGTCTCATCGGTGGCAACCGGACGGCGACGGCCTTTCTCATCAGGCTCACCCAGCTCCATCACGCGGGCAGTCAACTTGCCATCGGCACCGAACTGCTCAGGATTGGTAAGGAACATGAATTGAACGCCATCTTCAACGGCTTCTTCATACTCTTCCTTGTACGCTGGCATTTCTGCAATAGTACGACGGTACAAGACAGTGACCTTCTCGACGCCGTCAACCTTAAGGGCTGCTCGGGCACTGTCCATCGCGGTATTACCGGCACCGACAACAGCTACATGCTTACCAAGCTCCAGCTTCTCGCCGTCGTTAAAGCTACGAAGGAATTCAAGCGACTTGAACACCTTGGTATTATCACCAGAGAGTGAAATCGGATTGCCTTTATCTGCACCTATACCCAAACAGATATACTTAAAGCCGCTTGATTTCAGCGTATCCACTGTCATGTTCGGATTGCAGCCGTACTCAATATGGACACCGTGATCTTTCACAAAATCAATATCGTGCTGAATCACCTCGGCAGGAATACGGAACTGAGGAATGATGTTCTTCACCACACCACCGGCGTTGTGCTCTTTTTCGAACACAGTTACAGGGTGGCCTGCACGTGCCATGAAGTACGCCGCAGACAAGCCCGCAGGACCGGCACCAATCACCGCTACCGGATGCTTCGCCTTATCCAATTCCGGCTCATGCCACTTGGCCTTGTAGCCATCCCAGCCTTCAGCCAATGCGATTTTCTTCATTTCGCGGATGTTCAACGCACCTTCGTAATCACGGCGGGTACAGTTGTACTGGCACTGGTGATCACAAATGTGACCTGTGATTGCAGGCAACGCATTTCGTGAATAAATCACTTCCAATGCTTCGGTGTACTTATGTTCACCCATCAAGCGGATATACTCAGGAATATCCTGGCTAATCGGGCAGGCTGTCACACATGGCGCGACATAACAGTCAGTCAGAGGCACAGCTTTCTTCACGCTGATCTCTTCCGGGCCACGCCACTCTTTCTGAACGTAATCGGCAACCAGAGATTTAGCAGCCAACGCTTCCAGCTTGACGAGATCGACCTTTTGCATGCCCCCCCACTCTTCACTGGTCTCCAGCTCCTTGGCACAGTCAGCCAAACGCAGATAACCACCAGGCTTGAGCAAGTCTGTCGCCATAGTAATTGGACGAATACCAGTCTCGAAGATTTCCTTGATATTGAACTTGCTTGCACCGCCGGAGTATGAAATCGGCAATGTACCGTCAAATTCACGGGATAGTTCCAGTGCCACATTGATTGATAGCGGGAACAAGGCACGGCCTGACATATACATTTCTTTGTCAGGAAGGCGGCCCTTGCGGTTCAGCGTACCTAGGGTATTGGTCAGTTTAACCCCGAAGCCGATACCTTTTTCTTTGCCGAGATCAACGAGGCGATGCAACATAGCTTTGGCATCTTCAATTTGTAGATCATGGCTGAATGACTCTTCGCTCAGAGCAACATAGTCAAAACCAGCATTATCAAGAATGCCACGAACGCGCTCGAAGCCCAGTAATGTCGGGGTTCAGTTTTACGAACGTATTGATGCCCTTCTCTTCGAGCATGTAGCGACAGATCGCTTCAATTTCGTTCGGTGGGGCAACCGTGCATGGTGGAAAGCGTCACACCGCGAGTCAACTGAGTTGGAATCGTGTCAGAAAGCTTATTCAGACGCTCGAAACGGTGTTCGAAGCCGAAGGTTTTGACGAAGTCCGGATCGGTAATAAACTGGTTAAGTTCGGCGATGTAGGCATGGAAATTTTCATGCTTACTCGAATCGACCATATCGTCGATATATTTTTGCATCGGCGCTGTCTGGATACCCGCCAGATCATAGCCACACTCATATTGAAGATAAAAGACTTCTCTTCGCCGTCACCGCGTGGAGCAAACACTTCTTCCAGTAGATGAAGCGCAATCCAAGCTTTCAGGTATTCATCATAGGCTTTTATCAGGGTAAATTCTGTTGACCATTCGGTGTTGAAGCACTCATCTTCAGCATCGATACATGGCTTGGCTAGTTCCAGCTGATCCAGTTTCTGAACTGTTTTCAGCTCCATGAAACGGCCGCCAGCAAGCCAAGAGCAAATGATGTTTTGTGCCAACTGAGTGTGCGGTCCTGCGGCAGGGCCTACAGGTGTTTCACAGTTCTCACCCCATACGGATAAGTCCTTTGCATTATCCTTGCGATAAAATTGCTTCGATGGAATCCCAAAAATTGACTGGCTCTCTTTATACTCGCTAAAAATGCGGTTAAGAAGCTCGCCAAACGGAACGGGACGCATGATGTCTCCCATGATAAATCTCCTTGATGCTGTTTTTTTCTTGTATTGTCACAGCCAGCACATTTCGTTGTGCAATGCGTAGGGCTCAGAGTGATAGGCTGAATTAAATCAGCCAGCTATGGTTCCTATTGAGCAACTACTGCGCCAAACTTTAAAATCAAGATCATCAAGCCGAGTTTCCTGGTGAAATTCGTGACCAATGTCGAAACTAAGTACAATTGTGTGAACACACGCAATATAAGGAGATGGGATAAATAATAGTAATAATTAATTGGAAATGCGTATGATTCTTAATTAATCCAATTTATCTATCAATTTAATAAATAGCTATCACTTTGATACCGATAAATATGATAGCCACAATGATAAATAGGAAAGCAAATAAGTTCACTCAATATAAAATGCAAAAATAAATTCATTCATTGATAAAAAAATATAACGATATAAAGAAGTATAATATTACTGGTAATCACAATCTGCTCTTACGAGTAATATCAATTTGATAAATTACCGCTATCAATTCTCATAATGATAGAGCTATTGTGAGCTGCGACACAATGCGTCATAAGCTTGAGGCGTATCGACATCGAGATGAATTTCTTCTGCAGTCAGTCCGGCATATCTCACATCGGCACTGTTTATTATACGCTTCATCTTATCATCAACTCTGGCCGTAGTTATTTGTCCGATCATGTCTAAAGGTAGCAATACTGGATGGCCGGGACGCTCCACAGTACCGGGAAACACCGTATAATGGCCGCGGTTAAGCCATACCTGCCGATAAATATCAGACGAAACGCATGGCATATCACCATGACAAATAAAGAAATGTGTCGTTTCTACCAATCCGGCCCCCCCTGCTGAATAGAACTCAGCATTCCTTGTTCATAGTGAGTGTTAACTATCACTTTAACATTTGATTTTAATTGGTATCTTTGTACTAACTCATCTGCACGGTGACCTGCGACTAATATGACTCGCGAACAAAAGCCAAGTGCATTTTCGATACTTTCATCAAGGATTGTATGATGCCGGTAAGGTAGCATCATTTTCCAGCTTCCCATGCGGGAAGAGAGGCCAGCAGCAGGCATTATACAATCGACTTGTTGACATTGATTCATTGTTTTTACTCACTTTATCGGTATTTATCTATCGACATTTATCGCGCAATTGGGGACAAAATGAAGCCAGAAATTCATTACCACGCATTACGCTCTTCACCGTTTGACTTGCCGACCTCTACTCCGCTCGTTCTTGCACTGGTCGGTGGCGGAGGTAAAACATCGGCTGCCTTCTGGCTTGCAAACCAGTTCAGAAGACAAGGCCATTGCGTATTTGTCAGCACGACCACAAAGATGTATCTACCCAAAGAGACCCAGGCTGATCATTTTATTAATCTCGAACAGGAAGAAAACCCACTAATAGCACTTAGTCAGTTACATTTATCAGATCCAAGTATCACTTTCTGTTATCAAAAAAGAATTAAAAGCAACAACACAAACGACAAAATTAAAGTGTCAGGTGTCACATCTGAGCTCATTGACAATTTAAAAAGTGACTCACCTTTCACAGTTTTTATTATTGAAGCCGATGGTGCGAAATGCTTGCCAATAAAGGCTCCCGATAGGCACGAGCCTTGCATCCCAATTACTTCGGATATGGTTATCGGTGTAACCGGAGCAGAAATTATTCATACTCGGGCAACTCCCGAGAGAATTCATCGATGGAACACATTTTCTGCCCTTACCCAATGTTCAGAGGGTGACATGATTGATCACCGAATATTGGGAAACTTGATTGAGCATCAACATGGAATGTTTAAGAACGCGCCCGAACAGGCCACCAAGATTTGGTTAATAAATAAAATCGACCTCGTCACTAACTACCAGCAACTGACTCAGTTAGCTCACCAGGTCATGATTCAAACCACACAACTTGATGCTATCTGGCTTGCTTCGATGCACAGTCACACACCGATTAAAGACGTACTGACGAGGAACTAACCCATTGGGCGCCTCCTCGTCGAGAGACATTGAGGTCACGATGATGAACATTTTTGCTAAAGCCGCACAACTCGAAGAAGAAAACATTCCTTTTGCACTGGCAAACATAATTGAAACGCGCGGTTCAGCTCCGCGCCACTCGGGGCAAATGATCGTCAAAGCCGATGGTTCGATCATCGGTACGGTTGGCGGCGGTATGATTGAACGCTATGTCATCGAACAATCACTAGAGGCTTTGCAGGAAAGAAAAGCCCGCGTAGTCAAAGGACGCATGACCCGTTCAGGACCAGAGGCCATGGATATGGACTGTGGCGGTGCAATGAGCGTGTTCATTGATGTCTACGGCTTGCGCCCAAGCCTTATTTTAATTGGAGCCGGACACGTTAACCGTGCCGTTGCCCATGCAGCCCATATTCTCGGGTTTGATATTACGGTGGCAGATGCTACGCAGAAAGCTTGGCAGAAGAGCACTTTCCCGCGGGCACCAAGCGAGTACTTGGCCAGAATATGGAAGACGCCATCGATAAGCTGGATATCAATCAAGACAGCTTTGTCGTAATTGCGACAAACCACCAGGATCAAGATGCCATTACCAAAGTCGTCGACTGCGATACCCGTTACATCGGACTGATGGCTAGCGTCGTAAAGTACAGACTCTGTTTAATCACCTAAGAAAATGCAATGTCAGTGAGGCGCATATTCAGGCCATTCATTCCCCCCCAATCGGTTCAATATTGGCGCCGAGACACCCGACGAAATTGCCATCAGCATCATGGCCGAAGTACTTAAAATTAAACATCAGTCCGCTGGTGGATTGATGAAGGACGATACCCGCCTAAACCGTAATAAACTGGTTTTAGTCCGGGGAGCCGGAGATATTGCTACCGGTGTTGCGATCCGCCTCAAAAATGCAGGATTTAAAGTGGTAATGACCGATATTTCCCAACCAACTGTGATTCGCTGCACGGTCTCTTTTGCCCAGTGCCTGTACGGTGAGCCTGCGGAAGTCGAGGGGGTTACAGCACGAAAAGCCAATAGCTGTGAAGAAGTCTTCAAGCTACTCGATAACAACCAAATTCCGGTGATGGTGGATGAAGACTGCTGTTCGCTCGCCAACCTCAAGCCGACCTTTGTTGTCGATGCGATCCTAGCGAAGCGCAACTTGGGGACTACCCGTGACATGGCGCCAATCACCATCGCCCTCGGCCCGGGCTTCACTGCCGGCGAGGACTGCGATGCGGTTATCGAAACTAACCGGGGGGGCCATCACCTCGGCCGCATTATCTACAATGGTGTCACACAGGCCAACACCGGGATCCCCCCCGGCAATATTGCAGGCTACACTCACCAGCGAGTATTGCGTGCTCCGTGCGGCGGCACTATGCATAACCACGTCAAACTTGGCGATATCGTAGAAGAAGGAGACGTTATTGCCCATGTTGGCGACAGTCCAGTTGCTGCGCCACTTAGCGGTATGGTTCGGGGGACTACTCAATGACGGGCTGACCGTAACGGAAGGGTTCAAAATTAGCGATATCGACCCACGGGGGTATTGAGGCTGATTACACAACCGTTTCAGACAAAGCCCGCGCGATCGGCGGCAGTGTGCTCGAAGCCATGCTTCATTTGGAGCATACCACCTTGAATTAACCATTAACATCCGGCCATTTGGCAAAGCATCGTTATACAGGCGGCAGCTTGAAAGTACCTTTTAACACGCCGCCATCAAAGGAAGTGAGTACTGCTATGAAAACATGTGGGTATATTCATCGTTTCATCACCAGCTTCATACTTTTGTCAGCCGCTGCCATCGTGCTAAAAGGCTTCTTCCAACCCGAGCAGACTGCGCTCTTGTTGTTAGATACCGGGCTCGTGCCAGCCATGTATGTCGAAGTACTGGCATTTTCACTTCCATTTGCCCTGGCTGTTTGCCTCTCGCTGGCATTTTTTGAACTAACCTCCATTGCCCCCATTGTCGTCTGCCTAGCCCTTTATATGTTGCCTTCAGGTATTGCTCTATACCAAGGGCTACATTTCGACTGCGGTTGTTACCTGCCCGGTTCTTTGGAATCACAGGTCTATAGTGAACTGGAACCGCAATTTATCATCTTGTTACTTATCACGGCCGTCACTGGCGGGTTGCATTATTTCAATAGCCATCGGCCAATTCGAACCAATACACACCTAGCGTAAGTATGTTGGCTTTTAGTTTATTTTCATCATAATTCACCGCATTGTTGCGGTGAATTACAACTAGTAAGGACTTTTTCATGCAAATCAGTAAATATCGCCTTCAACGTCCTCGCCGTAGCTTCTGGCTCAACGCATTCATTCTGGCTTCAGGTCTTCTGCTGTTACCCTTAACAGCAAACGCAGGCCTTTTTGCCAGTAAATTTGAAACAGAAGTACAAACTGAACAGGTCGCTATCAAGCTACATACCGACACGTTAGCAGGCGGCTATCAACTGATTGACACCAATGGCCTAAAGAACCTTGTCGATAGCAGCGAAGAAATACTGGTCATCGACGCAATGCCATACCAAGACAGTTACAAGAAAGAACATATCCCAAATGCGCTGCAGTTTGAATTCCCAATCGCGCCAATGCCTGAGTGGAGCGATACCAACACCGATGGTAAAACCCAGTCCAACTTTGCCAACCTGCTCGGTGCAGATAAAAACAAGACGCTTGTATTCTACTGCGGCTTTGTCAAATGTGGTCGAAGCCACAATGCCGCTGCTTGGGGCTATAAAAATGGGGCTATAACAATGTCTATCGCTACCCGGGGTGGCATTTACGCATGGAAAGGCGCTGGCTTCGAGACAGAAGGCGAATAAACTCGTTTGAATACAGGTGGGGAGTTCTCTCCCACCTTTTTTGTTTCAAGGAGACGACGATTCAGAGCCAGCCAAAATAATTAAAACAAGTGAAACAGTTAAAACGAGATCTGAGAATCAAGTGTCACGACAACGTTATAGTTCTTGGTGTCGATCAGCCCGACTGGTACTACCCCCCCAATATTAAAGCTGAACCAATCAATAGGGAGCACTCGAAGATAAGGCTGTGCCAGTGGAACGACATCCATCCCTGACTCCTCCTTATACCCTGTTACTCCTCCCAAACGAATCCCGAGTCCCATATAGGGGTTCATGTCATACTCAAAACGTTTATAGGCTGCGACGCTCTGACGAGAATAGCTATTTTCAAAACCAATAACACCATAGCTGGCATACTCAACACCTACGCCGAGATTTGTCTCGTTCAGATCAAGGCATTGATTGCTCGCACAAAAATAATGTTTACTCAACAGTGGTACTGTCACACGAAGCTCACTGGCACTAATTGACAGAGCAGCAAAGGCGAGAAATATCGCAAATGCTTTTTTCATTTTGGATCCCCTACGACTTAATAATGCGAATACCACGCACCTCACCCTCCGGAGAGAAAACTCCAATACAGGCTATAGTTGGTGCCTTTCAACGAGTCACTACACGATAATAAGGATCGAAAATCACTTATTATTTTTATGTCATTGATATTAATTTGATAACTATTTACACCCTCAGACTTACCCTCTTTTATTCAACATTTCTTAGATAAAACTATTATGACAACTGCTATTAAGACAAATAGGTCAGACAAAAAGCGTCTGACTCCAACATGTCCAGCTATATAGACACATAGAAATCATGGCCTTCTGAGTCAAATAAAAACAGGTATTAATTTAAAACACCTATGTTATTAATTTTAAAAACATTAATAGAGATACGAATTACATCCCAATCCGCTTTAGTTCAGCTAAGAGAATCGTTCTTCTTATTGAGAAAGAGATATGATGACGAATAATATTATTCAGTCAAATGCTAATAAGCTTTTTTTGTCTCAATACGCCTTGATTATGAGAAAACTTCAAATAAATATAGATAAGCAATTGATAGAAAGTGTTTTTATTTGACCATGACTATTTTGAGATATTCTACGCATTTTTATTAATTATTTGCGATCTATAGCGAACATATAAAACCCTATGAATAATTATCACCACACAACTGTATTACACCCCATAAAACTTATTACTACCCCTCACGACGACACGCGTAATAATAGAGTATTAGCTCCTGTCAGGTTTATTAGTCACGGTCCAGAAGAGAAGAGATAAGAAGAGGTTATACCCAGTAATTTACAGCGCCGTATTGTCATCAACCGCCAGTGACACTGGTAGTTGATGACGGGGTGAGTTTGATATTCTAACGCTCTCAGGTTTTGTCGCCTTCTGCCACCAGGAGCTTCTCCTGCTGCAACAAGGTAGTCAAATTGGCGACGAGCTGGTCAATAATAGTAGGGATGCCTGCATTCATACCTCCGGTCATTAATAACAAACCATTGATATTTTGCTCAAACATGGCCGGTAGATACTTACAGCGCGAAAGAGAGAACTCAACCAGCTTTTTTTCGCCCGGATGAGGCAGTTTATTTATCGCAAACAATATATCAAAATAACTTGCCAAAAACTCAGTAACACGGTGGTTCACACTAATTGCATCGTTTCTTTTAAGCGCTTTACTAATTTGTCGCTTATAAGCAGGTAGACTACTGCTTAAAAGTGGATAATTCTTGTCAACAATATTCTTTCTCAATCCATCGGGATAATTAATTCGGTATTTCTTGATTAATTTGTCCAGTTTTCCACTTCGATCAAACAATACTTTTGAATTCATTAAGTTTGACCATAAACAAGTACTGTATCCTGTACTCGCCTGGTGATAATAAAGAGTCCGGCCGAGTTCGGTATCAAGCCACTCCAAGCCCCTGTATATTAATTCAATTTCGGTTCCATCCAGTAATATTCCATCGTCTTCCGTTTCCCAATACTGATTGTTTACTTCCAGATAAGAGCAATGCCTCACAAGTAGTTTCTCTCTTGTATCCAGCGGTATTTCTGAATTCACGTAAATATAGACATCATAATCGGATAAAGAGTCGCTTGTATTCGTTACTCTGGAACCAGCTAATAGAATTGCCTCAACTTCATTAAGTACCGAGAAGCCGTTTATTATTTCAGCAAAATATGAATTTCCCACCCTAGCCATCCTTTTGTTATTTTCTCGCTCGTGCGCTTAGTCTGTAATTAATCACGATCACCGTGATGTTCATTATTTCATTGCACGACAAAGAAATAGGATAACGTTAACAGTATGCACAATGTGTGCGCCCAATAGCGAACCGCAAAAACACAACCTTATCGTATTTCGATAAGTTTTTATTGAGTAATTACGTATCGCATGTCAATATAAGTGCGAAAATTTATTGAGGGATATACTATGTCTGTGCAACATGCCATCCAAACACTTAGTCAGAGGCTCCTGGTTTTACTGTGGATAATTTTGCTGTGTACGCCGCTATCCCTCACTTATCTCTGGTTCTACGGTACACTCTTCGACTCGCCGACAGGGGTAAGCCTAGAGTTTTCCTATGATGTCAGCCTGCCGATGTCTTTAGGCCAATCGCTAATAGGCTACCCTTTCGCCTTGGTTCCGTCGTTGGTTTATATGGCCATCATCTGGCAGCTGATCCGTTTATTTCGCCTATACCGCTCAGGAGAAGTCTTCACCCAAGACAATATTTCCTGCTTCAGACGCATTGCGAACCTTATGATTGCGACACCTTTCATTGACGTATTATCAGACATCTTGCTTGGCGCAGTGCTATCTTTCGGACAGGAAGACTTCAACACGGGACTCAGTGTTGATGACAGTGATTTGACGATTTTGATAATTGGCCTTATGGTTCGTGCTATCTCGCACGTCATGACACTGGCGAAAAACTTAAAAGAAGAAAACGAGTTAACAGTTTAGGGTGATATCGTGCCAATTATCATTAATTTAGATGTAATGCTGGCAATAAGAAAAATGCGCTCCAACGAGCTTGCAGCCAAGATCGGCATTACAGAGCAGAACCTTTCAGTGCTCAAAAATGGCCGGGCCAAGGCACTCCGCCTTACAACTCTTGAGGCTATATGCAAACACCTAAAATGCCAGCCTGGAGACATTCTCGAATATACTGAAGACAATGAAGACAACGAGTAAGTAACGTACTTACTGTACTCATCGAGTCATATTGGAAACATTGACGGACCTATGAAACCGTCAATGTTTTCTTTTTGTGACTGATAATCAACGATCCCTCCCCCCCCACAAAAACACCACCAAAGCGGTATTGCGTGAACATTTAATTTGTGAGAAATCATACCATCGTCACATTCTCATCAATTATTCAAAATAAAGTCAAATTCACCCCACCAAATACCTTAAATATAAAATGGTTATTTTTCATTAACCTACAAAAAATGTATTAACATTCTTTCATATTCACTCATATATGCTCGCATTTCTATATCTGTCATTCATACCCTCTCATTAGAATGAACAAAAAAATATGCAAGGTGAGCTTTATGACAGCAATTAAACAACAAGAATTGAAATCAACATTTCTATATACATTTGTTATTTTTCCTGCGCTTACGGTTGGTGCGGTAGGCCTCTACGGTATGGCAGCATGGCTGCTGTAAGGAAAAGTAATGAAGTCAATTAAACAAATACTGCAACATTTTTTTACACCCAGTAAAACCATCGGTTTGGGGATTTTGATCTTAGCCGGGTTTATTGGCGGTATAGGGTTCTGGACCACTTTTGATGCCGGACTTGAGTACACCAATCAGGAAGAATTCTGTATTGGTTGCCATGAGATGGAAAACAACGTTTACCAGGAACTACAAAGCACTGTTCACTTTAAAAACCGTACCGGCGTTCGCGCCACTTGTCCGGACTGCCATGTACCACACAATTTTACCGACAAGATAGCGCGCAAAGCACAGGCATCGATGGAAGTGTGGGCAAAACTGACTGGCGCTGTTGATACTCCAGAAAAGTTTAGTAAGCACCGCTTGGAAATGGCCAAACGCGAATGGGCACGAATGTCAGCTAATGGCTCGGCTGAATGTCGCAGTTGTCATGACTATAAGAGCATGGACTTTGAAAAGATGTCCGCAGATGCCCGTGATCAGATGATGGACGCTGCTGAAAATGATCAAAGCTGCATCGACTGTCACAAGGGGGGGATTGCCCACCACCTGCCAGATATGTCCGCAGGCTATAAATCCATCATGGATGACCTGAACGCCCAGGCCGTGGAAACATCAATTAACAAAGGCAACACCTACTATACGCTGCACAACAAGAAGCTGTTCCTGGATCCTGAAATGACCAAGAAAGCAGGCTTGATGATTTCATCAGTGCCAGTAGAAGTTATCGGCAGCCAAGGCGAAGCCATTGAAGTAAAAATCACGGGTTGGCGTAAGAAGAAAGGTAGCGGCAAGATCATTATGCAAGACTTTGCCCGTAACATTCGCATCGCTTCACTTCAGCGTAAGGTTACGAAAACCAAAGGCTTCTTCAATGTACTTGATGCCAAAGAAGACGAAGATACCAGCATCACCTGGCAGAACGTCGACTTTACTCTGTGGACAGATAAAAACGACCTGGTGGAAGAAGTAGAGCCAATCTGGGGAATACGCCAAAGAAGCCTACACTGCAACGTGCAGCCGTTGTCACTCACAACCGGCAGAAGCGCATTTTGACTCAAACACCTGGGTAGGAATGTTCAAGGGCATGCTTGACTTCGCCGACTTTGAAAAAGAAGAAGAACAAGTCGTTCTGCGTTACCTGCAGATGCACTCTTCAGACTATAGCAACGATCACTAACTAAGTTTGGAGGTCGTTATCGGCGCCCTCCTTCCCATAAAACCAAGATGAATGGTTAGGATGCCTCTCGGCAAGAATTAATTATTCAGCTTGATATCAATAATAACTGATAAGCGAGGCTATCATGAGTGGTTCAAGTTTTAACCTGAAACGCCGTGACTTTTTAAAAGGTATTACCGCCGGTGCCGCAGGCGTAGTTGTAGGCCCAAGTTTGCTAACTGCCAGTAAGGCAATGGCTTCCGAAGCACCAACGTGGAGATTGACAGGCTCTCACTGGGGCGCATTCCGTGCACGTATAGAAGATGGACGCGTGGCTGAAATTAAGCCATTCGAACTAGATACGCATCCAACCGACATGCTAAACGGCATGAAAGGGATGATCTACAACCCATCCCGTGTCCGTTACCCTATGGTGCGAGTCGACTGGCTGAAAAATGGCAGCAAGAGCGACACCAGCAAGCGTGGTGATAACCGCTTTGTTCGTGTTAGCTGGGATAAGGCGCTAGATCTGTTCCACAGTGAGCTAAACCGTGTTCAGAAGACTTATGGTTCTTCAGCACTTCACGCAGGTCAAAGCGGCTGGCGCTCTACCGGTGCACTGCACAGTGCAGGCAACCATATGCAGCGTGCTGTTGCTTACCATGGTTCTTTTACTAAGAAAGTCGGTGACTACTCTACCGGTGCTGGTCAACACATCCTTCCTTACGTACTGGGTAACTCTGAAGTATATGCACAGGGTACCTCTTGGGAACACATTCTCAACGAGACCAAGTTCCTGGTTCTTTGGGCCAACGATCCAGTAAAAAACCTGCAGGTTGGCTGGAACTGTGAGACCCATGAAGCCTACCCGCATCTGGACGCACTAAAAGCCAAGATTGCCAGCGGTGATATCCGCGTGATCAGCATTGACCCGGTAGCAACCAAGACCCAGAAGTTCCTCGGCTGTGAGCAGATGCGAATCAACCCGCAAACTGACGTTGCCCTGATGATGGCGATTGCCCATACACTGATGACTGAAGAGCTGGCTGATCTAGACTTCCTTGATGAATACACAATGGGTTACGAGAAATTCGTCCCTTACCTGACGGGTAAAACCGAAGACAAAATCGAGAAAACGCCGGAGTGGGCAGCCAAGATCTGTGGCGTACCGGCTGACGACATTCGTCAACTGGCACGCGCTATGGCAGCAGACCGTACTCAGCTGATGCTGGGCTGGTGTGTACAGCGTCAGCAGCATGGTGAGCAGCCGTACTGGATGGCGGCGGTACTGGCTTCTATGCTTGGTCAAATCGGTCTGCCTGGTGGCGGCATCTCTTATGCCCACCACTACAGCTCTATCGGTGTACCGTCTTCGGGTGCTTCTGGTCCAGGTGCATTCCCCTTCAACACCGGATAAAGCTACAAGCCAGTATACGGTGAGAAGTTCAACGGTTTCAGCAAAGTGATCCCGGTTGCGCGTTGGTTGATTGTCTGGTTAACCCGGGCGAAACTATCGACTACAACGGCAAGAAAGTGAAACTGCCTGAAGTCAAGATGATGGTATTCAGCGGTAACAACCCGTGGCATCACCACCAAGATCGCAACCGCATGAAGCAGGCGCAGAAGTCACTGGAAACTGTGGTCACCGTTGATTACCGCTGGACAGCAACCTGCCGCTTCTCTGACATCGTTCTGCCTGCAACTACGCCATTCGAGCGTAATGATATCGACGTGTACGGTTCCTATTCGGCCCGCGGTATTATTGCAATGCAGAAGCTGGTTGAGCCTCAGTTCGAAGCGAAAAGTGACTTCGAAATCTTCACCGAGCTGACAAAGCGCTTCGGTAAAGATCGTGAGTACACCCGTGGTATGAACGAAATGCAGTGGCTGAAAGAAATCTACAAAAACTGCCGTAAAGCCAACAAAGGCAAGTTTGACATGCCTGAGTTCGATAAATTCTGGGAAGAAGGCTTTGTTGAATTTGGTAAGGGCAAGCCTTGGGTTCGTCATGCCGACTTCCGTGAAGATCCTGAAGAGTACGCACTGGGTACCGCTTCTGGCCTGATTGAAATCTTCTCGAACAAGATTGCGAAATACGGCTACAACGACTGTAAAGGTCACCCTATGTGGTTCGAGAAAATCGAACGTAGCCACGGTGGCCCAGGCTCTGACAAGTACCCGCTTCAATTACAGTCTTGCCACCCGGATCATCGCCTGCACTCCCAGCTATGCGAATCTGAAGAATACCGTGCAACCTATACCGTTCAGGGGCGTGAGCCAATCTACATGAGTCCTGAAGATGCAAAAGCACGCGGGATTAAAGATGGCGACATCGTACGCGTACACAACGACCGCGGCCAGCTACTGGCAGGTGCCGTTGTGACTCCAGACTACATGCCTGGCGTTATGCGTATTCATGAGGGTGCCTGGTATGGCCCTGAAGATGAAAAAGTAGGATCACTAGATACCTATGGCGATCCAAACACAGTGAGCTGGATATTGGTGCATCTAAACTGTCCCAGGCAACCAGTGCCCATACTTGTATCGTTGAAGTTGAGAAGTTCGCTGGCAAGGCACCTGCAGTTACCGCTTTCGGTGGTCCGCAGGAAGTTGAAGCGTAATACTTTTCGAACTCACCTCTAAAATCAAAGCCTCACATCTGCGAGGCTTTTTATTATAAGTCGGTACGGCTTTACTCCGGAGTACACATGCAAGAGTTTATTAATTTCAACGAGCAACGTGCAGAAATTTACTGGTGGATGTCTTCCCTACTATCTCGTGAACTGACAGAAGATGATATTACTGAGTATCTCGGTGGTGAGATGCGCACATTTTTATCTGGCCTTGGTATGACACCGGAACTGAAACAACCCGTTGAAGCATTCCTTGATGCACTGAATCGCCTAGAAAATCGTGAGGATGCCCAGCTTGAACTTGCTGCTGATTTCTGTGGCCTGTTTCTGAGCACACCAAAATCTGGCGCCCTTCCTTATGCTTCCATGTACGTTGGTGAAAGCGGCCTGCTGAATGATAAACCCGCGCAGGACATGAACAAGTTGATGGAAGAATACAGCATTGCCCAGCGTAAAGAATTCCATGAGCCTGCAGACCATGTTGCAGTCGAGCTCGATTTCATGGGTAACCTGATCATTCTTGCTAATAATCAAGAAAACGAAGAAAAAGCCGAAACAGTAATGCAGGCACAGCTTGATTTCATCAATACCATGCTACTGAATTGGCTACCCGCTTTTGCCAAGTCTTGTGAATCTCGCGACAATTTCGGATTCTACGCCACTGCTGCAAATTTGCTGCTCGCATTCTGTAAACTCGATACCGCATTTCTTGCAGGCGAAGAACAATAATCCAATCAATCATCATACTGGCTGAAATCACTATCTCGACTTGCCGTCATATGAATTGGCAACTTATTGATTGTCTGCTTAGTTAGATGGTCTGCCTCACTCCAAAGCTTATCGGCTTTGGAGTGAGATTATACAAGGTGAACAATTATCCAATAATAACCACCTGTATCATTTTGATAGTGATTAATAAGTAACCACACCGCTAAAAAAGCCATCCACTCTCATTTTGATAGTCTCCCGCAATTAACAACTCTCGTTTTAATATCCCATTTTACTTCTCACAAGATTGTGAACATATATTCGCAGGCTCTCTCTTTTAGCTATCCCATTTCAGACGATTGCAGTTAACCAACTGGCAGCTAATATCTCACCAAGATCACGTTTAGCAACATAACTCACTGATTTGTTATCAATATGGTCTGGATCATGCCTGTTGCTTTCTGTCGAAGTCGCCACTGCCCTTGAGCCGTTAATCGCTCACTCGGCGCTTTATTCTAAGTGACGGACGAACTCTGAAAGGACAGTGTTTAATCATCCTCGATGCAGCAATTCAAACTAACAAGTTGTTTGTCATCGGCACTAACGTCGTGTCGATGTAAGAGGGAGCAATACATGACGCGTTTCAACCATGTAGGTAAAAACCTACCCCGTGTAGACGGCCAGGCCAAAGTAACCGGTCAGGCAATATATGGAGATGATATTAACCTGCCCGGCATGCTGTATGGTGTGTGTCGCTATACCGATATTCCCGCGGGCAAAATCTTAAGCATTGACACATCTGAAGCTAACGCCATTGAGGGCGTAGTACGGATTGCTACTTTCAACGATATTCCCGGCGACCCTACCGCCGGAGTGATCATTCGAGATTACCAGCCGATCTGCAACGATCTGGCTCGCTATAGCGGTGATGTTATCGCCGTCGTTGCCGCCGATACCTACGAATCTGCCTGTCTGGCAGCTGACAAGATCAAGGTAAACTATGAGCCTTTCACCCCAATTAGCACGGTCCATGAAGCTCTAAAGCCCGATGCAAGACTTATACACCCAGCTTCCGGTTCAAACATAGTTGCCGAGCATCATACCCACAAGGGCGATGCCGAGCAGGCTATCCAACAAGCTGATATCGTACTCGAGCGAAACTATCAGGTCGGCTTTCAAGAACATGGCTATATCGAGCCAGAATCTGTCACCGCCTATCAGGATCCAACCTCCAGAGATCTTATTGTCACCGGTTCTATCCAGAACCCCCCACCGTGTACGCGGATTTGTTGCCAGTTTCTTAGGGATAAACCAAGCCCGGGTCAACGTCTGTCGTGCCGTCATGGGCGGCTCGTTCGGGGGGGCAAGGATGACGGTATTGATCATCTTGCCTGCAGAGCCGCCTTGATGGCTTCGCTAACAGGCAGGCCGGTGAAGTTCACCTACACCCGTGAACAGTCCATCATCGAAAGTACCAAGCGCCACCCTTACTATATGGACTATAAGGTTGGCTTCAACCGTGACGGACGCATTCAAGGGATCAAAATTAATATTCTAGCCGACGCCGGTGCCTATGCGGCCTGTACGCCATTTGTTACTTGGCGTTCAGTTGTACAGGCGGCAGGCCCATACGATATTGATCATGTCCGTGTCGATATCAAAGGAATCTATACCAACAACAGTATGTCAGGGGCAATGCGGGGGGTTTGGCTCGCCGCAGATCATCTTTGCCAACGAGTCACTGATGGATGAAATCGCCGAAGCCTGTCAGCTAGATCCTGTCGAAGTCAGGGCTATCAATGCGCTGAAGCAAGGCAGCCACAGCATTACCGACCAACCATTCGATAATCATACGGTATCGGCAGTTGAGGTACTCAGCAAAGCAGCAGATCAGGCCGAGTTTGTCGCCAAGCAGGCACATTACCGCCAACTCAATGCAGGAAATGACCCCGTCAAATACGGTGTCGGACTGGCACTAAGCTATCGGGGGCTGCTCTATGGGTGCCGAGGGCGTCGATACATCCAGTGCGCTGGTAACCGTCAATGCCGACGGTAGCGTCAATGTCTCGACCGGTGTGTGTGAAAACGGGCAAGGGCTGCAAACCACTATGTCAGCTATCGCTGCCGAGGTACTGGAATTCAGCTAGACAGCGTCAACTTTGTCGAACCACCGACATCATTGATCGCCGATGGCGGCCCTACCGTGGCGTCTCGAGCAACAATGACCGGCGGCAGTGCCGTCAAGAATGGTGCCGAGATGATCAAAGCCCGAATTTTCGAGGTGATCAAGACCGGCCTTGGCGTCACCAAACTAGAGGAAACTCTCTGGGCAAGTGGGCAAATATCGAACAAGCTGGATCCGAGCCGAAAAATCACCTTTGCAGAAGCAGCCAACAGTACGAAATGGGCCGGGGGTCAACCTTGCCGCCTACGGCTGGTTTGATCAACCGGCGATTCACTGGGACGAGGAAAAAGGCAGCGGATCACCCTATTTCACTTGGGTTTATGGCTGTCAGATTGTTGATCTAAAAGTTGATACCAGTACCGGTAAAGTTGAACTGCTTGATATCACAGCGGTGCATGATGTCGGTCAGGTTATCAATCAAGTCGGCTTTGAGGGACAGGTTGCAGGCGGGATAGCGCAGGGAGTCGGCCTCGGGGTACTCGAAGACTTTAATATCGAGAGCGGCAACGTCAAATCAGAAAACCTCGATAGCTACCTGCTACCGACTATCAAAGATATTCCGGCACTCTCGATACAAGCGGTAGAAAATTCAGATAATGGCGGACCATTCGGTGCCAAAAGCATTGGCGAGCCAGCAGCAGAGCTCGCAGCCGTAGCAATTACCAACGCTGTCGCGTTTGCTACCGGCAGCCGCCATCGTCAACTTCCGCTAACGCTTGAGCAGGTTTATCTCGGTTACAACCTGAAAAAACCGGCCAGACAAAGTGAATTAGTACACGCTTCGGAGGAGAAAAAACAAACTCATCGCCTCAACGGCTTCAGTATCATCAATCCTACCTCATTGGAGGAGGCACTTGAGCTACTGGCTGACGGGCAAGCGACGGCTCTGGCTGGCGGCACTGACATCCTGGTTCAAGGGCGCTTGCAAAATACGCCGCGAAAACTCGTCAACATTGCCGGTTTAGAAGCGCTATGTAATATCGAAGAAACAGATCGCGAAGTCATCATTGGCGGAGGGATCTGCTTCAACCGCCTAACAGAACATCCAGCCTTAAGAACGCACTTCCCGCTGCTGACCGAGGCTTGCCATACCATCGGTTCAAACCAGATCCGTAACCGGGCAACCATCGGCGGTAACATCGTCAATGCAGCACCGTGCGCGGATTCTGTTCCGCCGCTCGTTGTCTATGGTGCTGAAATCGAACTGCGTAATATCAATACGACTAGGCGGTTGCCACTATCGCAGTTCATCACCGGAGGATACCGAACTGAACGGCAGCAGGGAGAAATACTCACCCGGGTGTTTATTCCGAAACTGCCGAACGCTGGCTATATCCAACAATACCGACAGCTCGGTCGACGCAATGCACTCAACATTACACGCCTGAGCCTGACTTGCCTGATGGATATCGGAACAGATGGCATTGTCAAAGAGTGTCGTCTGGTTGACGGGGGGGCGCTGTTTAGCAAACCACAGCGACTAGCCGCTGCCGAAGAGGTATTACTTCACCAGCCGCTAACCGAAGCACGTATTAAACAGGCCAGCAACGTACTGGCGGACATGATCGATACTGCTATCGGCGGTCGCTGGTCTGCCGTCTACAAGCAGCCGGTCTACCTTAATATGTTCCGTGACTTAATGAATGATATCCGCGCGTTACCCGATAATTCCGGATTTTCACACCATATAGCCCTTTCACAAGGAGAAACACTATGAGTCTGTTGGCAACCAACCTAACCCCGCTGACAGTCACTGTTAACGGCAAGGCGTATCAACTTCAGGTTGATGGCAATACCCGGCTACTGGATCTGCTTCGCAACGAGCTCGGGCTGACCGGAACCAAAGAAGGCTGTGCCGTGGGCGAATGTGGTGCTTGTACTGTCGTTATGAACGGTGATGCAATCTGCTCCTGCATGGTATTAGCCGCGCAGTGCCACCAGGCCGAAGTGGTGACGATTGAAGGCTTGAAAGATGATCCGCTTGCCCAGCAACTGCAGCAGTCGTTTATTGAAAAAGGCGGTGTTCAGTGTGGTTTCTGTACTCCCGGGGGGGTTCTGATGAGTACCTGGGCCCTGATGAAAAAGCATCCGAAACCGGATGATACTGCGATTCTGGATGCTCTTGAAGGCAACCTCTGCCGCTGCACGGGCTATCAACCCATCCTGAATGCGATCAACGCCGTTATAACCGATATCGCTCTGTAATTGTTGCCCCCCCTGCCAAAGCAGGGGGGGGCTCGCTAGGTTCCAAACTATTAGCGCATTAGCGTAAGGAAACAACCATGCAATTACTCTACACCCTGAATCAAAAGCCCCCCCGTGGGGGTAACGTTCTTTCTTGCCCTTCAGCATATGCTGGCCTCAATCGGCGGTATTGTCGCCGTACCGTTAATTGTTGGCGGGGGCAATCGGCCTACCAGAAAATGAAGTCGTCACCTTGATCAGTGCCTCGTTGTTTGTCTCCGGACTTGCAACCATTGTTCAGTGTATCGGAGTCGGCCCGGCCGGAATCCGCCTGCCGGTAGTGATGGGATCAAGCTTTGCCTTTCTCGGTACCCTGATCGCAATCGGAAAAACATCCGGTATGTCGACGATTCTTGGCGCAGCATTTGTCGGATCCTTCATGGTGATCATTGCCAGCTTCTATATGGAACAGATACGTAAGCTGTTTCCAAACTTAGTAAGCGGTGTAGTGGTAACCCTGATCGGTCTGACCATCCTGCCAGTCGCCATGAACTGGATCGGCGATGCCCCCCCGCTGGCGACCCGGAGTTTGCCTCGCTACCCCAAAATCTTCCTTGCGGCAGCCTCGCTGGCTGTGGTCATCGGCGTATCCGTATTTTGCAAGGGAGCGGTTGCTGCCTCGGCCATTGTTATCGGCCTAGCCGCCGGCTACCTACTGGCGATCCCTATGGGAATGGTCGACCTAACCCAGTTATACGAAGCACAATGGGTCGCTTCACCCGAGCCATTCAAGTACGGTATGACTTTCTCGATGCCGGCCATTATCAGTATGACCTTGGTCTATCTGGTCGTTGTGGCCGAGGCCACTGGTGATTTCATGGCACTAGGCAGTAACTGCCATGTCGAAGTCTCAGGCAAAGACCTCAAGCGCGGGCTGTTAGGCGATGGCTTGGGGAGCACTTTTGGCTCTATGCTCTCGGCTATGCCGGTCGCGAGCTTCAGCCAAAATGTCGGCATCGTCGGGATCAGCGGTGTTGCCAGTCGTTTTGTCGTAGCGGTTACCGGTATACTGCTGGTATTAGGCGGTCTGTTTCCGAAACTTGCAGCGCTTGCGGTAACCGTACCCAAACCCGTACTCGGCGGAGTCGGTTTTGTGATGTTCGGGATGATCGCCTACGCAGGGATCCGGATGCTACTCAATGCTGCAGACTCCAGACGTAACGCGCTGGTAGTCTGTGTTGGTCTGGCTTCCGGGGCTTGCTGTTACCCTCGAGCCTAGATTGCTGCAGCACTTCCCCGAAGATCTGAAAATGGTCTTCCACTCTGGGATCACCACCGGAACCTTAGCGACTGTCGTTCTAAACCAACTGTTGCCAAAATCGAAGAAAAAGACGACATCTGATGAGGAAATGACGGCAAAAGGGATCTTAATAAAGCCGGATAAACGCGCAGCACGTCTGTTACAGGCAAAAGCCAGACGAGCAGAGCAGTTAGCTGCAACTAAGTAAGAGCCAGTAACACCAAAGACTGAACCGGGCCTAGGCCCGGTTATCATGAACAACGGCAAATGGACGATAATCAACTCGCAATATATACAGCCTTACGATAGAACTGCTTATCGTCTAGCTGATCCAATAAGAAATAGGCTATATGTTGAGTTGATATTTTACCCCCCTGAAATTTACTACTGCTAGATTTAAGCGGACTATCGGATGGCTCATCACTCATGCCGCCACAGCGTGCAATGGTCCAATCTATATCTGACTGGCTTAGAAGCTGATACTCCTTCTCGCGATCTACACACAAAGCCCCCCAGCACCTTTGTGGCTACCTTGGTCAGCATGAAATTTATAAAGAAATTATTATTATCACCAGGTTGTTCCAGGCTGGCTCCTCCGGTCAATACAAATCGACGAATACCATGCTCATTCATCAATGGCAGCAATACTTTGGTACTGTTGTAACACAGCATCTCCTTGGCAGCCTCTTTAGCCACCTTGATACTCTGGTTAATACCTGTGGGTCCTAATGTAGAAACAACAGCATCCGCCCCCTTGCAATATAGTATTCAAACTCTCTCCGCTGAGTGCATCCCCCCTCAATCACGGTAATTTTTTCATGGCTTTTCACCTTTTGCGGTGTTCGTGCCAATACACGTAAAGAATAACCGCGAGACAAGGCCTCATTAATCACCTGCTGACCTGAGCGCCCGGTCGCCCCCCCAATCAGAGCTAATGTTCTTATCGCCATACTTATTCTCTCTCAAATCAAGTTAGCGCTATTATGGCACTTGCTGATTGAGCGGATTAGTGGCTAATATTGAGCATTTCTGATCCTAAAAAGGTATCAATTAAATGTTGCTGAACTACTTAAAACCAATGGCAATATTTGCAGCCGTTGTCGAGACAAGCAGCTTTACGCAGGCAGGAAGGCGTTTGGGCATACCCCGAGGCAAAGTCAGCGAGCAAATCAGTCGCCTGGAGTCGTATTTGGGCGTTAAACTATTTCACCGTAGTACACGCAAAGTAGTTGTGACTGCCGAAGGTACCGCTTTGTATCAACATGCACGACAATTGCTGCGCAGTGGAATTTCAGGAGTAGAGGAAGTTAAGAGCTTTGCCGATAAGATAAAAGGGACAGTTCGTATCACCACCACCAATGATTTTTATGAATGCCTGTTGTTGCCGATACTTAAATCGTTCCATGCTAAATATCCCGACGTACAATTTGACTTGCGCATTACAGAAAAAGCCCTCGCAGTTATTGATGATTCAATCGACTTGGCCATACGTTCCGGTACTTTGCCCGACTCCAGTTTAATTTCGCTACCACTGACCACGACCCAGCTAAAAGTATATGCCAGCCCGCAGCTTGAACACCCACTACCCAGCCACCCGGAACAACTAAGACAATTCGATTGGGTATCCATCAGTGGAAATGAACAAAAAGAGTCGATCACTCTTAATCACCATCATGGTCAGCAGGTTAACTTTGTACCTAACTATCAGCATCAAGCCAGCACTATCTCCAGTTATTGCCAATTAATCGAGCATGATTTTGGTGTAGGTCTGATGGCACAATTAACAGCTGACGTACTGGTTAAGCAAGGAAGGCTAATCCCTTTGCTAGAAAGCTGGTCAAACCAAACGATGCAAATATCGCTGCTCTACCCTGCCAGACTTCACATGGCTAACCGTACTCGCCTACTGATTGAGGATATTCGCGCAGCATTTGCTGAGTAAGCGCATCTTTCTTTTAATAGTCAACCAAAACAGCTCTTCAATTTAATGGTTAGCGGTTCAATATCATTAAGTGCAACATTACCAAAACCCAGCACGACTGATTGCCATTCGCGCTGGCCACTTCCTTCTTTTGATAAGTGTTCATAGTAGGAAAGCGGCCGGACTATGATATTTTGCTGCTGTGCTGCATGACAAAACTGTTGCTCTGACAGTCCACCACACCACCTGACTGTCACGTGGAGACCC
>LLEM01000054.1_pt1 | contig 27110 bp, 30 predicted proteins | sample 595841 | NCBI WGS metagenome assembly LLEM01 (sample SAMN02919313, study PRJNA255460) | bioreactor metagenome | biome: chemostat; feature: culture 2012_10.2; material: sediment; isolation source: day64 10degC chemostat 2012 inoculated with Wadden Sea sediment taken from... | place: Germany: Bremen ...
CTGCGTGATAACAAGCTGCTGCGTGTTATCGAAACTTGGTGCCCGCTACTGGACTCGAACCAGTGACACCTTGCATGTCATGCAAGTACTCTAACCAACTGAGCTAAGCGGGCAGCTTATTACTATTTCTCATTCGAGAATTGGTACAACCGAGTGAACTCGAATCATCGATCCCCCACCATGTCAAGGTGTGCTCTAACCAGCTGAGCAACGGTCGTACTATTGAGTGCTCCTGAGAACAAAACAGATATTAAACACTTCATTCTAGCGGTGCAAGTGCAAGTATCCATAAAATCATAAAAAAGAGATCGTTTGCTTACACTTTGTTCAAAGCGCGAGTCGAATCGGCAGTTTTCAGTGAGTATCGCACTAACTTATTGTTAATTAGTGCGAATATAATTGGTTGTTATTGCTCAGTTTCCACTGCTTTCTCTGTTGTATTTTCGAGGGTGTGAAACAGCCTCTCGAAAGTTTTAGTGAGCTTATGAGTGGGCAGTAAGTGGATCAGTGGCTGCTGATGGTAGTGCGATTCTTTCATTTTGATCGAAAGGGGGAGATAAGGTTCCAGAATAGGCAAGCCGAGATCACTCAGATCGGCAATGATCTGAGAAGGAAACTTGGCCTGAGCATTGAACATGTTGACAATCACGCCTTCGACTTCCAACTTGGGATTATGATCCTCTCGAAGCTCGGCCACATTATTAAGCAGAGTGATGAGAGCCTGCTGAGAAAAACTATCACAATCAAAGGGGATCAGCAGACGTTTGGCGGCTATCAGAGCGGCTTTACTAAAGAAATTCAAGTTGGGTGGTGTATCAATGTAGATGCGGTCATAGCTTTTCTCCAGCTCATCCAACGCATCTCGCAGTTTGTAGATTTTGTAGCGCCGCTCGAGTTCCGATTCAATTTTTTCTAGTTTAGGGCTAGAAGGAATTATCTCCAGGTTGGAGAAAGGTGTCGGCTGCGGAAAGTCTTTAACTGGCGTTGATACAGAGAACCAGCCAACAGTCTGGTTGAGTAGATCGGCAACAGTTCTATTACTCTCTCTGTTAATATCATAACCGAGGTAATGACTACTGTTGCCTTGTACGTCGAGGTCAATCAATAATGTTTTATAGCCATTTGCGGCACTCAGAGCGGCCAAATTTGTTGCTATGCTTGATTTTCCCACTCCGCCTTTTTGATTGAATATTACCCGACGCATTGTTTCCTACCTTGGAATATGTGTATTTAGAATACGTTACATGACGCTATTATGAGCCGCAATGCTTATTTGAGTAACTCGTGATCCGAGGGTAATAATCGTGAAATCCACAGCACTAGTTTGTGCTTCATATTAGGGCCATCTTCCTGGTTGGTCGCAAGCGGGGTGATTTGCTTCGCATCAACCAGAAGGCGGTAAATGCATTCGACTTTATCTTTCGGCGAGACTGTTTTATCGAGATCGCCATATCCTTGCTTTTTAGCAAACGCCATGCCTAGTTCTAGAGCTTTCTTAAGCAGTTTGGCTTCGTTTTTGTTTTTCTTCATTGTTTGCTCCTTGCAATACGGATTTGCTGAGTTCACACAGCGGGATGAACTTAGCGAATAAGTATTACCAAGGCTTCATCTTAGAGCCTATTGGGGTGAATTAACAGTATGATTCTATTTGAATACTGTGCTTTTACTCAATTTGTACGCCTAATTTGATTTGGCATCGTTTGAAGGTTCGTTGCCAGAATTTCACATGGTTAATGATAGCTTCCCTGAAGCTGGAATGAAGTTCGCCTGCAATGTAACTTTGGTAATAAGGTGCAAAGTCGGTTGATACAGCTGATGGTGGTTGTAGCAGTACTTGCAGCGGAATCTGAATCTGCCGGTATTGGGGAGTCTAGCTCTGCGAAATAGGCTGAATATCGCCGGTAAAAAACCGATGAAAGACATTACTGAGGTAAATCGCTTTTTGCTGGTCACGATTGGTGCCGCATATGATGCGTGATTCGTTGGATTCCAAGAGGCGAGTGGAGCGATTTAGCCAATCTCGAGATCGTGCAATAGAGTAGACGAGTTGTCCAAAATAGCGGTGGGTATGGATTTGTTGTTGAAAGACCAGTAAACGTTCTGCTTGGTTTGGGGGGGACAGTTTCACCATTCATGAGGGCGGTATGAATGGCTAGTAGGTATCGCATTGCTTCTTGGTTTTCAACAAAACCCGGAAAGTTCTCCAGAGTAAAAACACGGCGATAGATACGGAACTGTTTTCGCCATTCTTCACCGGTGGTAAGCATATTCCAGAGGTAAATTGGCAACTGTTGCTGCTTGAGCTGATGAAGTTGTTTGATATCTGGAAGAATATCAGCGTCCTTAGGCAGGGTCTCTAAACAGTTCTCTAAGCCGTCCATAAACAGAAGCTCGTAACGAAAACGGTGAGTTTTGTCTTGTACTTTGCCCAATACAGAATTTCGCTCAGCGATTAACTGAAATAAGCCACATTTTCGCAGCTCGTAGGCATCAAGCAAGCCGATACGAATATCTTCAATCGGCAGAGCCAACTCCCGAATGTTGGCTAGCTGAGGAATGTCAGTGTCAGGCACTTGCGAAGGTGAAACATCCAACACATTGGCCAGTCGCTCGTTGTACGTTTTCAGGCTATCTTCAGCCGAGTTATTTTCGCACCCTGTAAGGGCGAGGAAAGAGGTAACGATTATGACGAAGAGCGGCTGTATATTAAGCATCACATAGACTGACAGTTTTCTTCAAGTATGGTGAATGTGATGGAAAAAAGAAAAGGCGACTTATCGTCGCCTTTGTCCATGGGACACCGTGACAGCCTTAACGCAGTGACATAGTGATCTGGTACTCATCATCTTGCTTGTGGACCCAGTGCATGCGGGCTCCCAGCATAATGGCGGCAGATGTCAGGCCAATGATATTTCCGTACCAGAAGCCATGAGGCCCCCCCATTGGTTCAACAATCCAGTTTGTCATCCCTAAGGTATAGCCAATAGGCAGGCCAAGGATCCAGTAAGCAATGAAGGTGCGAACAAATATGGCCTGCATATCTTTGTATCCGCGTAGCGCTCCTGCAGCAACGACCTGAATGGCATCGGTGCACTGGTAGATAGCAGCCAAGAACAGTAACTGGCCGGCGATAAGAATAACTTCGGGATTGTCCGTATACATTTGCGCGATTTGTTCGCGAAACATGACGGTAATCAGTGCTGAGAACATGGCGATAATCAGTCCGACAAGTAAACCGCAGTGAGAAGCAATCTTTGCTTCTTTAAGATCTTTTCGACCTAATAAGTGGCCAACACGAATGCTTAATGCTGCACCAAGGCTCATTGGAATCATAAAGATTAATGAAGAAAAGTTACTGGCAACCTGATGGGGCTGCGACGGTAATTGAACCCAATGGCGAAATCAGTAATGCGATAGCTGCAAATAGCGATACTTCGAAGAAGATAGATGCGGCAATGGGTAGCCCTAGCTTGAACAAGCGTAAAATGGCAGAAAGCTGCGGTTTATACCAGTGGGCAAACAATCCAATCGAATTTAATCGCTTGTTCAGCTTAATGTATATCAGCATCGAGAAGAACATTAGCCAATATACGATGGCTGTTGCGACACCACAACCGACTCCACCAATGCTGGGGCACCGAACTTACCATAAACAAAGATCCAGTTAAGCGGAATGTTTGCGGCAAGGCCGATAAAGCCAATAATCATGGCAGGTACGGTGAGTGATAAGCCTCAGAGAAGCTTTTTAGAGTCTGAAAAAAGAGAAAGGCAGGCACAGCAAACAAAACAGCATGGAGGTAGCCAATCGTTTTTTCTGCAAGTGCTTGTTCTACATCCATCATGTCAATAAGGGAGCCAGCATTGTATAGCACCCAAATTATTGGGAAAGATATAATTGCTGCCAACATAAAGCCATGCTGCACTTCGAATGGGATTTTTTGCTTTTTACCTGAACCGTTAAGAGTTGCTACGATTGGAACTAAGGCAATAAGCAAGCCTACACCAAATAGGATCGAGGGAAGCCAAATACTTGCTGCCACAGAAACTGCAGCCATATCGGTGGCACTGACACCGCCTGCCATAACGGTATCAACAAAGCCCATGGATGTCTGAGCGACAGAAGCAATGAGAACAGGTATTGCGAGCTTTAGTAAGTGGCGTGTTTCACGCCTGTAATTATGCACAGAATGCTCCTGAAGCAGGGAATAGTAATACAAATGAAACGAGCGTGGATTATAGCGTTTCGAGGCACTTATACAATTGTTGTCGATGAAAATACATTCTGGATCGGTGAGTTAAGCTACGTATCGATAACGGCTTTATTCTTGCCAGTCTGCTTGGCTTTATAGAGCATCCTATCAGCAATGGCATAACAGCTCAATTTCCCAGGGAAGCAATTAGTACCACCGATACTGGTAGTGATAAAAATTGGTTTTCCTTGTATGTTCAGTGGTGATTTTTTGAGGGTATCAAAAATGTGTTCAGTGAGTTGTTGCACGTGTTTGACGCTGCTGCTTTCAGACCAGATAGCAAACTCCTCTCCACCAATTCGGCCGATATAATCATTATCAGACAAGCAGTTTTGGCAGAGTTTGGCAAAGTGCTGAAGTGCTAGATCACCAGTTATGTGGCCATAGCTATCATTTAGCTGCTTGAAATTGTCGATATCGAGGATCAGTAGCCATCCGTGGGTATCTCCGATGGTACTCTCGAATTGTTCCCAAAAATGACGGCGGTTTGCTATTCCAGTGAGTGGATCGATATCGGCTAGCTGACGGAGTCGTTTGTTGACCATGCTCAATTCTTCAGTACGGGCTCTTACCCGTTCTTCCAGCCGAGAATTTTGCTCTTCGAGTAACGCATTTAACCTTTTAGTTTCCTGCTGCTGCTGGTCTAGCTGGTGAATGGTTGATTCCAGGTGTGTTGTCATTTTATTGAATGACTTTGCAAGTTGACCGACTTCATCATCACGCTCGACAGTGATTTTTTTGTCCCACTTTCCCTGGCTAATTTCTTCTGCAATTTTGGTTAGCTGGCGGATAGGGGTTAACGTATATTGGGTTCCTATTGCGCCATAGTATGCCGCAATAACAATCATCAAAACGGTAATAATAATGGCGTAGTGCTTAGCCTGCAGGAAGTCTTGAGTGAGATCAGATACTGGCGAGTAAATAACGATTCGCATTTGACGGTTTTTACTCAGTGGGTATTGAGTATGGTAGCTAAGCCAAGACTGCCCCTTGGAACTGAAAGGTTTGAGTCACATCATGTGCTTGTTCGTTACGGGATTGGTTTGCATGTGGCTTTATTAATTTCCACAGCTTACCTAATGCGTGCGCTTGTGGTGAATTAACAGTAACGAGCATTCCTTGTTTCGGGCCATGTTGGGGGGTTACTACTAGCAAGAATTTGCCCCCTTTTCATTAACCAGTGCGACAGTACTATTTTCACTTGGCTTTGCTTTTATTAGTTCGTTTGCAACACTGGTGAGAGTGATATCAAGCCCCCCCATACCCCCCCGATAACCTGATTCTTTTCATCTCGTAGGGGCCTTAGATAGAGTAATACCTAGTAGATTGTGATCGATAGCGCCTGAATAAATGTCACTCCATACTGGTTGTTTTGATTTGAGTGCTCTTTGGTACCACTGCCTATTTCGGGCATCAAAATTTTCTGCTTGTGCAGTAATATTTCCGCCTTTTCCGTCATACTGTGCTTCATAGCTGGTTAACATACCTGCACTACCATCATCAGATTCTAGCCGTATGAAGTGCCTGTCCCAATCGTGGCCAAGAGAAACAAGTCCTCCCTCTGTATTGGCGAAATAGAAATAATCGATATTAAAGTGATGGTTTAAAACATTGGCTAGGTGAGCAATTAGTCGGTTGCGATCCTTAACAATATCGGGGGGGAGCTCTTTCTCTATTCTTTGTTGATGTTGATAGACGATTTTAGCCTCAGAAAAGAAACTATCCAGTTGGTTATATATGGTTTCGCTGGAGTGGCGGTACAGTTTTTCGACGGTCTGCAAACGAACCTGTTCTGAGCTGTGATACCATAATAATCCGATAGGAACGGCTGTTAATAGCACAAGCAGAGTCAAGGTTAATTGAATACGAAGGCCAAGGTTTTTAGATAATTTGCTGAACATTTTGTTTCCTTGGTCTTAGAAGGAACTTGTATACCGTCAATGAGTGTCCGAAGGATATATCCTCATGACGGTTGTTACAAATGTTATATAACTTGGTATAGAGTGTTTTATACGTTTTTTGCTTCAGCGGTTAGGTTTCTTGATAATTGGCTGTACGTTCATGCAGTTTGTTTGTTATGTAGCCTTTAAAACTATACAGGAGATATTATGTTTACCGGGATTGTTCAGGGGACTGCAGAAGTCGTCGATATCATCAAGAAGGATCATTTTCAGACCCATGTTATTCGGATGCCTTCGCAGTTGCTGTCTGGGCTTGAGATCGGAGCATCAGTAGCGCATAACGGTTGTTGCTTGACAGTAACCGAGTTCAATGATGACAAGGTGTCATTTGATTTGATGCAGGAGACGCTGAAAGTTACCAACCTTGGCCTGCTGGGGATCGGTGATGCCGTTAACATTGAGCGCGCAGCAAAATTTGGCGATGAAATAGGTGGTCATTCGATGTCGGGACATATCAATTTCGCGACTGAGATCTGTGATGTCATTTCGACAGCCAACAATTGTACAATCTGGTTTCAATTACCAGAAGCTTACATCAAATATGTCTTACGTAAGGGGGGGTACATTGGTATTGATGGGTGTTCATTGACGATTGGTGATGTGAAAGAAAATAGCTTCAGTGTGCATTTGATCCCTGAAACCCTGAATCGAACTCTATTTGGCCAGCGCCTAGCCGGAGATATCGTCAATATCGAAATTGATCCCCAGACCCAGGCGATCGTTGATACAGTTGAGCGTGTGTTGGCAGCCAGGACAGAGTGATTATTACTGTTCTTAAAAAGATATCCCCCCCTGCGGTTAAAACAGCAGGGGGGGATATCTTTTTTAGTTGTTATCCAGCTTTATTTTCATTTTATTGATTAAAATATTTGTTCGTCATCAGCGTCGACAAATAAGTTAATTGTTTTATGTAGCTCATCAACTTCCATCGTTAAATGGATGGCATGGCAACATGCCGGACAATCATCGTAGAACTCTTGGCTACCAGCACTGGCATCGAGAGTAATTCTGATGTGGTGTCCGCAATGAGGGCAGATAACACCTTGTTCTGAATAATTTTTCATTTTGTACTCCTGTAGGGTTCCGAGCACATAAAACAGTCTTCTTTACTGATTTATTGGAATAATTGCTTCTATCTAACTTTAGCGCCGCGCATTCGTTTTTGCAGAGAATTAACTGTAAAGTTTGATTGGCCATGAAGTTTCAGAGAAATATTGAATAATTAGCCCGAGATTTTAAGTTTTAGCTGGATGTTTTTAATTTTATAAGATTTAAATTGTTTGATAAAAAGTCGAGCTAGGTACATTTCAACTAACAAGATGTATACGAAATGAGAAGTGAAGGCCGGTCAGTTAGTCTTCACTTCATTTTAGTAAAACTAGCGTGCTATAAGCTAGAGATTAGCTGTTGATTTACTTCGTGAAGCGAGGAAAGTTTTTTATCGGCAATTGCCCAACGCGCATCATCGGCAAAGGCTTTTTCCGGTACGGCGATCCCTTTCATCTGGGCCGCTTTGGCTGCGAGCAGGCCATTAACTGAATCTTCAAAAGCCACACAAGCCTGTGGTGGGGACGCCGAGCTCGTCGGCTGCATTGATGTAAACTTCGGGGGGGTGAGGCTTCCCATAACGTAAGTGCTCGGCAGATAACACGGCAGAAAACTTACTTTCCAGTGACAGTGCTTCCAGTGTTGCCTGAATCAGGCGCATTGGAGAAGAAGAGGCGAGGGCAATTTTTAAACCCAACTGCTCGCAGGTTGCTAAGGCTTCTAGCACTCCCGGCAGCATTGGTTTGTACTCTTTGACCAGTTCTTCTACTCGAGCAACAATCATTTCCGTTACTGTGGCACAGTCAGTCCCTTGCCAAGGTTGTTTGGCAAACCAGAATTCAACGACTTGGTCGATACGTAACCCCATGGTTTGCAGGGTATCTTTTTGCTTAATTTGTACACCTATTGAAGAAAAAATCTCAACTTGTGCACGTTGCCAGAAGGGTTCTGAATCGACCAGTAGGCCATCCATATCAAAAACAGCAGCTTGTAACATCACTTTATCTCAATAAAAGTATTAACAATAACAAGCTGAGCACTTAGCTGGATTATTAGCTAAGTGCTCAGCTTGTTATTTTTCACCGAAGATACCATATATCTCCGGTAGAGAATAACCCTGAAGGTGTTCGGCTACTTAAGCAGACCGAGTTTCTTTATTGAGTGCTCGGCTTGGGCAATATAACTTCCGCCGAACAGGTTACAGTGATTCAGTACATGGTAGAGGTTATAAAGCTCTTTACGTTCCTGATAACCATCATCTAAAGGCCAAACAGATTGATAGCCTTCGTAGAAGGTTTGAGGGAAGCCTCCAAAGAGTTCGGTCATTGCTATATCACACTCACGATCACCCCCAATAACTGGCCGGATCAAAAATAATAGGGCCGGTCACAGTAACGGCGGTGTTGCCATGCCAGAGATCACCGTGTAGCAGGGAAGGCTTAGGCTGGTGGTGCATCAAAAGGTCGATAACACGGCTGGTAATTGTATCTATATTGCCTAAATCTATGCCTTTTTCCTGGCAGATCTGTAATTGCCAGGCAATACGTTGCTCGGCAAAGAAACGACACCAACGGCGACGCCATTTGTTCGGTTGCGGGGTCAACCCGATGTAGTTATCCAAATCAAAGCCATATTCTGCTTGCTCTCCCCATGAGTGCAATCTTGCAAGCTCTTGTCCGAGAGTATAAGCCGCATCATTATCGAGAACTTTGGTGGGTAGATAATTTAAGACCAGGAAGGATTTGTCCCGGCTGGTACCGAGATGAAGGAGTTGAGGTACCTGAATGCAATCGGCCTCGTTGAGGATACGTAAGCTTTCGGCTTCAGTCTCGAATATCATGAGTAAGTCACGATCGTTGAGTTTCAAGAAGAATCGGTCATTGTCATCGCCAATACAGTAGCATTCATTGATATCACCGCCTTCAAGAGGTTCCTTTTCTGTGATTTTGAATGGTTTACCTAAAATGTCTGAAAGCTGGTGAGAAATCGCTTGCCACATAGCACCCTCCACGGCGGATCAAGATAGTACGAGATGAAACTTTATAATTGTCTCATCAACATCTTAGTCTATTTATTGCACAAATTACTGTGCGCTTATCAAGGTTTTAGCTTGTCCGAATAGGTGACGACACTTAAATAATAGTCAAATCAGTATTAAAAAGATGATTTAAAATGATGACAAAATAGTGAAAAAGCCGGAAAAAAACTTTTCCGGCTTTTGATTTGGCAAGTATTACAAGCTTGGTAGTAGTTGCGCAGGCATTAGTGTGTTGTGTGTAGCTTCTTTAAGTAGCTGGTTCGCTTTTTCAATATCTGGGGGCGAAATATCTGTCTTTGTCGTAGAAACTAACACGCTCACGTAATTGAGCCTTGGCCAGTTCAATTCGCTCAGAGCTCTTGAGAGGGGGTTCTGAAATCTAGCCCTTGAGCGGCAGCCAGTAGTTCGACGGCCAAGATACCACGGGTATTTTCAGCCATGTCTGTCAGGCGGCGGCCAGCAAAGGTTGCCATTGAAACGTGATCTTCCTGATTGGCTGATGTTGGCAGACTATCGACAGAGGCCGGGTGTGCCAGTGTCTTGTTTTCGCTGGCTAATGCTGCTGATGTAACCTGGGGCAATCATAAAGCCAGAGTTCACGCCGCCATTATCAACCAGAAATGGAGGTAGCTTACTCAGTGCGCTATCGATAAGCAGTGCCATGCGGCGCTCAGAAAGGCTGCCAATTTCAGCAATGGCCAGGGCTAAGTTATCAGCCGCCATGGCGACAGGTTCTGCATGGAAATTACCGCCTGAGATGATGTCACCATCGTCGGCAAATACCAGCGGGGTTATCCGAAACTGCATTGGCTTCAATTACCAAAATGTCGGCAGAGTTGCGGATTTGCTGCAGACAGGCACCCATTACCTGTGGCTGGCAGCGAAGCGAATAAGGGGTCTTGTACTTTTTCGCACTGTTGATGTGACAGACCAATTTCACTGTCTTTATTTAGCATATGGCGGTACGCCGTTGCAGCATCAATCTGGCCACGATGACCACGTACACGGTGTATACGAGGATCGAATGGACGGCGACTACCTAGGGCTGCGTCAACGGACATGGCACCACATACCGTACCGGAAGCATAGAGATCTTCTGCGGCGAACAGGCCTTCGAGAGCAAAGGCCGTTGAAGCCTGCGTACCATTGAGCAGAGCCAGTCCTTCTTTCGGTGCCAGCGTAACAGGTTCCAGACCTGCAATTTTTAGTGCTTCCGCACCGCTAATCACTTCACCTTGGTAACGGGCCTGACCTTCACCTAGCAACACCGTACTCATATGGGCCAGAGGGGCTAGATCGCCCGATGCACCCACAGAACCTTTTTTTGGTATGCATGGATAGACTTCTGAGTTCACAAGCTGCATTAATGCATTCACGACCAATGGGCGAATGCCTGAATAGCCACGAGAAAGGCTGTTGACTTTCAGAGCGATCATTAGGCGTACGGTAGCATCGTCCATGAACTTACCGATACCGGCGGCATGTGACAGAACGATACTTCGCTGCAGTGTTTCAAGATCTTCAACGGCGATACGGGTGTTGGCGAGCAGGCCAAAACCGGTGTTGATACCATAAACAACGCGATCCTCGGCAATAACTTGCTCAACCGCCCGGGTACTCGCCAGCATGCCTTCCAGCGCTGATTCATGCAGAGACAGCTCGACAGGTTGGCGGCTGATTTCACGGAGTTGCTTAAGAGATAGCTTTCCCGGATTAATTTCTAATTGGTACATACAACTTCCTTCTTGCTACCGTTGATTATTTTGATTCTGACGGGGGGGGAGTGATCATTGGCAAGTCAAGACCTTGCTCTTTTGCACAGTTAATAGCGATGTCGTAACCAGCATCGGCATGGCGCATTACACCAGTTGCAGGGGTCGTTGCGAAGCACTCGACCGACACGTTCTGCGGCATCGTCACTACCGTCACACACGATAACCATACCTGAGTGTTGGGAGAAACCCATACCGACCCCCGCCACCGTGATGTAGCGACACCCAGGTGGCGCCTGATGCGGTATTTAGCATCGCATTGAGTAGCGGCCAATCAGATACAGCATCAGAGCCGTCCATCATGCCTTCGGTTTCTCGGTTAGGGCTGGCAACAGAGCCTGAATCTAAGTGATCCCGGCCGATGACGATTGGCGCTTTCAATTCGCCATTTTTGACCATTTCGTTAAACGCTTTACCTAGGCGGGCACGATCTTTCAAGCCGACCCAGCAGATACGGGCTGGTAGTCCCTGGAATTGAATACGTTCGCGTGCCATATCCAGCCAGTTGTGTAGATGAGGGTTATCAGGGATCAGCTCTTTCACTTTCTGATCGGTTTTATAGATATCTTCCGGGTCACCAGATAGTGCCGCCCAACGGAATGGACCAACACCTTCACAGAATAATGGACGGATATAGGCTGGCACGAACCCAGGGAAATCAAAGGCATTTTCTACGCCTTCTTCAAGTGCCATCTGACGGATATTATTACCGTAGTCAACCGTTGCCGAACCGGCTTTTTGCAGATCCAACATCGCCTGTACCTGAATAGCCATCGACTGCTTAGCCGCTTTTATGACGGCCGCTTCGTCTTTGGTTCGCATTTCGGCGGCATACTCCATGCTCCAGCCTTTAGGCAGGTAGCCATTGAGTGGATCATGTGCGGATGTTTGGTCAGTCGTTGCATCTGGAACAATGCCACGCTTAACCAGTTCCGGGTAGATATCTGCAGTGTTTGCCAGCAGGCCAACAGAAACAGGCTTACCGGTTTGCTTTGACTCTTCAATAATGGCCAGCGCCTCATCTAGGCTGGTAGCCTTGCAATCGACATAGCCGGTACGCAGGCGGTAATCGATGCGCGACTCATCACACTCGACAGCAAGCATTGAGAATCCGGCCATAGTTGCAGCCAGAGGCTGAGCTCCGCCCATACCGCCCAGACCACCGGTTAAGACCCAGCGACCTTTGGCATCACCATTGAAATGCTGACGAGCCATGGCGACAAAAGTTTCATATGTACCCTGAACAATGCCTTGAGAGCCGATATAGATCCAGCTACCTGCTGTCATCTGGCCGTACATCATCAGGCCTTCTTTATCGAGCTCGTTGAAATGCTCCCAGTTTGCCCAGTGTGGAACAAGATTTGAGTTAGCAATCAATACTCGCGGCGCGTTGCTATGAGTTTTGAATACCCCCAACCGGTTTACCGGATTGAACCAGTAATGTTTCATCGTCTTCCAGACGTTGCAATACATCAACAATCTTGTCATAGCACTCCCAGTTACGGGCTGCGCGACCAATACCACCGTACACCACAAGTGCATGAGGGTGTTCGGCAACATCCGGGTGCAAGTTGTTCATCAGCATCCGAAGCGGAGCTTCTGTTAACCATGACTTGGCGTTTAGCTGTGTCCCTGTAGGGGCTATAATTGTTCTGGTTTCATCTAAACGTGGGTTTTGTTGTTGAGACGTAGATTGCGTCATTTGGCTCTCCTTGCTGTACCGAGTCGGTTATCGAATGGCACGGGCGATTGTCCAGGTTAACCTTGCGGCTAACCGTGCTGTTTGGTTGTCGATATCAAAACGCGGGTTGTACTCGGCGAGATCAGCGACCAGAATTTTGGATTCACCTTTCTGGTTTTTGGCTGCAAGTATTGGCTCAAGTAGCATCTCGACGATATCGAAAGGAACACCTCGTGCGGCAGGTGCACTAACACCAGGCGCAACGGCGGCGGGAAATACATCAAGATCAATAGTGAGATAGAGGTAGTCACATTGATCGATAAAATTTTGAAGCTCAGCCTTTGTTTGCTCTACTTGCTGGTAAGTGAGCTCGGTATCATCTTTATAAAGCACACCAAGGCTATCTGCCTTTGCATAAAGCGCCTGAGTATTGCCTGTACGGCTCAAGCCAAGACAGGCATATTTAAACGGCCAGTTTTGTAGCTGACAAAAGCGGGCTGCCTGATGAAAGGGCGTACCCGAGCTGCCCATTTCAGATTGTTGGCCTGCTGGTGGGTTTCTGAGATCGAAGTGGGCATCAAAGTTGATGATCCCTACGGTTGGTGCTGGCTCGGCAGTTTGCTCAGCTAAACTTGAGTCATCTTCCGGGTTGGCGACGTACTGCTTTTGTACCAAGTAGCTTCCAATACCTTGGAAAGTTCCCCATGCCACTTCATGACCACCACCAAAAACGATGACTTTATGACGTTGGCGCAGTGCTTTGCTGACATCTTCGCCCAAGCGGTGCTGTGCAAGTTCAAGGTTGCCATCATCACAGCCGATATCACCACCATCATAGACTGGGCCGATATGATGCCAGGCCAAGTTTGCCAATGCTTTTCGAATGGCCAGAGGAGCCCCGTAAGCACCTGTACGGCCCTTGTTGCGAGAAACACCTTCATCGCAGGCAAAACCAAGTAGCATGATTCCTTCTTCGTTTGCCTGATCAGCCGGTTGTATTTTCTGGTGCCAGCGCAGGCCCAGTTCGCCGTCTTCGGGATCTGTACGCCCCCCCTGCCATGGACTCATATCAATTGGCATTGTGCTTTTCTCCGCTTGATGGAAATAGGTGGCCGTCTACGACACGGGCTATAAGATCGGGCACTCCAAGGCGGTATGACAGCTCGGCTGGTGTCTCGAGGTTCCAGATAGCAAGATCTGCCTCCATGCCAACGCGAATTTGACCTCGGTTATCCTGAAGTCCTAAAGCCTGAGCCGCATTGGCGGTGACGCCCCGTAAGCACTCTTCAGGAGTTAACCTAAATAGCGTGCACCCCATGTTCATCATGGTTCGCAGCGAAGCAATCGGGGGAGGTGCCCGGATTAAAATCGGTGGCGATGGCCATCGGTACATTTTGCTGGCGTAATAGCTCGATAGGCGGCTGCTGAGATTCACGCAGGAAGTAAAAGGCGCCTGGCAATAAGGTTGCGACCGTATTACCTGCCGCGAGTGCTGCTACCCCTTCGCTGTCCAGGTATTCGATATGGTCAACCGAGGTTGCTCCCATCCGGGCTGCCAACGCACTTCCGCCAAGGTTGGAAAGTTGTTCGGTATGGCCCTTGATACTTAGGCCATGTTGTTTCGCGGTTGTAAAAACTCGCAGGCATTGCTCGGTGCTAAAGCCGATACCTTCGCAGAAAACATCCACCGCATCCGCCAGTTTTTCCTTGGCTGCGGCAGGAATGATTTCTCGGCAAACAAAATCAATGTAATCATCAGCTCTGCCTGCATACTCAGGTGGTAAGGCATGGGCGGCCAGCAGGGTTGTAGATACTTTGATGTCTTCCATTTCACCGATTCGTCGGGCGACACGCAGCATTTTCAGCTCATCCGCCAGGGTAAGGCCATAACCGGATTTAATTTCTACAGTAGTAACACCGTCTTGCTTCAGTCCATTCAAGCGCTGCACCGCCAGCTCGTACAATTCATCTTCCGATGCTGTCCGTGTGGCATGAACCGTCGAAAGAATCCCGCCACCGGCTTTGGCTATTGCTTCGTATGGAACGCCGTTTAGACGTTGTTCGAATTCGTTGGCGCGGTTGCCAGCGAACACGAGGTGAGTATGACAATCAATAAACCCCGGAGTGACTAACGCTCCCTGACAGTCAATGACATCAGGATGGCCGTGCAGATCGTCGTGATCAGCATGACCGGCCAGCATGATTTTGCCGTCCTGGATGCCAATCATTCCGTTTTCTATGATTTGGTAACCTGTGCCTGGCTGCATGGTGACCATTTTTAGGTTTGTCAGTACTCGAACCATGGAAGCTCATCTTTAATGTTGATTATGTATATACAAATAAATAGACAATTATTGAGTGAAACTCAAGATGGTATGTAAAGGAAATGTGATCAAAATTGTAATTATTGGCTGACAGCGGGTAAAAAGTTGGTGTTTGATCGGGAAAGCGATAATTGGTTTTTAGGAAAATGAAGCCCTAGATTCGAGAAAGAACCTGTCTTGGAAAGATCGTAATTAGAAGCGGTCTTGTGGCTCTGAGGTACTATGCAGTATGAAGATGCAAAAGAATCAACGAGTGCCCCAGAGCCTCGTGTCTAGGAAGCTCAATAAGCTTATTTCTCCTCGCTCTTAAACCTTACTTCTTGAACTTAACTTATATTTGTCTCCCGGGTGATACAGCAGGGCGGTGCTGATCAGGTTTTTATCGCTCCAGGTACGGCGGTTTAACAGCAAGCATGGGGAGCCGGATGCCATCCTCAGCAGGTCTGAAATCCGTTTAGTCGGCAAGATGGCCTCGACAGTATGTTCAATATCACTGAGTGGGCAGGTTTGAACCAAGTACTCGTTTGGGGGTCTGGCGGGTAAAGTCTTGCTCAATATAGTCGGGTACAAAGTCAGGGTTTACCCCAGCGTTCTTCTAGTTGAATAGGAGCATCATTCTCATAATGGACGATTTGGGTAAAGTAGACATTGGTTCCGTGGCGCACACCGAGCTGAAGAGCTATGTCATCATTGGCCTCTACCATTACTTGGCTTATCACCTTGGTGGCGTAATCATGGCCTCGATTCTTTACTTCGGCAGCAATGTTACGAATTTCCATTAGAGGAGACTCAGCTTTTTTTTGGCAGACAAAGGTTCCTAAGCGAGGTGTCCGCTCCAAGAAGCCATCCTTGACCAAATCGCGTATAGCTTTGTTTGCCGTCATACGGCTAACAGAGAATTGTTCTGATAATTCAATTTCCGTAGGGATCCTGAAGCCGGGAGGCCAAGTACGAGACTGAATCTTCTCGCTGAGATAATGTTTGATCTGAATATATCGCGGTGACTGAGCCATTGCTGTCATTCCATAATTGCCTATACAAATGAAAGCAATTTTTCCTTAGTATTTCAAGTTTGTTTTAATAGGGATGATAAGGAACATCTAAAAGTGGGGAGGATTACCTCGTTTTATTGCGTACATGAGCAGCGCCCGTGGTATTGGACACTGCTCATATCAGTGGCAAGCAGAGGCCTAGAAGTGATATGCGACAGTTGCGCCGATCAACCATTGGTTAGCACTATCAACGATAGGTGAGTCTGAAATTTTCGAACCCAAACGGGTGTAGGCAGTGCTTTGAGTAATGTCGATGTTTGTGGTGACTGGGACAACGAGCTTGTATCCGACATTTACAGCAAAGTCACCCTCACCAGAGTATGCTTTTCGCGTTGCCGTTGCTTCTGATGCTTTCACGCCATAGTAATAGTCGACAAAGTCTTTGCTCAGATAGCTAACACCAGCGAATGGGACGAAGTCAGCAACCCCGAAGTCCATTACATGGAAATACTTCGCGCCGCCGATGAACCCTTTATAAGCGCCAGTTACATCGTGTTGTAAGTAGGTTGATACCGTACCTTGATCAAGCTGGAAGTCAGCGTTGATGCCAAGATCGCCACTCATCTTGCGATCCTCCATTCCTTTTAGTGCGTCCGCATCACCTGCATCGTAACCAATACCGCCTCCTGTAAAGTAAGTACTGATATTAACAAAGTCGCTGTTATTACCGATGAAGCGGTAGTTAATACCGCTAAGGTCAACGTTGAAGTCTTCGCCGTGATAGCCACCATTTAGAACGACGGCTGTTGTTTTATCCTGCCCTTTATATAGTTCACTGCCGCTAACTACGCCAGCTTCTACAAAACCGTCACCCTCGTTAGAATAAATATTACCATTGCGAATATAAGTTTCGCCTGCAAGAGCTTGGCTTGAGAGAAGGGATACGGCGATTACCAGTGCTAGCTTTTTCATTGTTGAAATCCGTCTATGTAGTTGTTTTGGTATAAACGATTAGATTGTGCACACTGTACAAAATAAATTTCGTGATCTCTAGCAACGGTTTGTCAGGGAATGTCATTCCGGCCGTTACAATCGGGTACAAAAGAGCTGTAGAACTAATATTGCGGGGGAAAGGGGAGAGTTGACTGGGAGAGACAGGTTATTTCCTGATATAGCAATTAATTTTGCCAGTGCCTTTGCAATCGGTCACAACCGTTTGATATAGTTCCGCCTTCGTTTCTGTTCACTGTGCTGCTCTGTATTGCGGAACCGGTTCAGAAGCTTTCATTCATCTAAGCTTCTCAAAGCTTATATAAATTCAACATGTGCTACTTGGTGTGTGGCACCACTGTGAAAGGACATATTCATGCCTGTAATTACTCTTCCTGACGGCAGCCAACGTCAATTCGACAATGCTGTATCAACTATGGATGTTGCACTATCAATCGGTCCGGGTCTTGCGAAAGCATGTATTGCTGGTCGTGTTGACGGTGAGCGTGTTGATGCGTGCGATTTGATTGAGAAAGATGCCAGCCTAGAAATCATCACTGCAAAAGACGAAGACGGTCTCGAAATCATCCGTCACTCTTGTGCGCACCTTCTGGGCCACGCTATCAAGCAACTTTATCCTGAAGCCAAAATGGCGATTGGTCCTACGATCGACAATGGTTTCTACTACGATATTGACCTTGAGCAATCTTTGACACAAGAAGACGTTGATGCGATCGAAAAGCGCATGAAAGAGCTTGTGAAAACGAAGTATGCCATTGTTAAGAAGAAGGTAAGCTGGCAAGAAGCGCGTGATACGTTTGATGCGCGCGGCGAGACTTACAAAATTGAAATCCTAGACGAAAATGTTTCTCGCGACGATCGTCCGGGTCTGTACCACCACGAAGAATATATTGATATGTGTCGTGGTCCTCACGTACCTAACATGGGCTTCTGCCAGCATTTTAAACTGCTGAGTGTTGCTGGTGCGTACTGGCGTGGTAACAGCGATAATAAGATGCTTCAACGTATCTATGGTACAGCTTTCCAAGATAAGAAGTTGCTAAAAGCGCACCTTACTCGTCTTGAAGAGGCAGCAAAGCGTGACCACCGTAAGATTGGTAAGCATCTTGATCTGTTCCACATGCAGCAAGAAGCACCGGGTATGGTGTTCTGGCATCACAATGGCTGGACTATCTTCCGTGAGCTAGAAGTGTTCATTCGTCAGAAGTTGACGGAATACAAATACCAGGAAGTAAAAGGCCCATTAATGATGGACCGTGTTCTTTGGGAACGCTCTGGTCACTGGGACAAATACGCTGAAGCGATGTTCACAACAAGTTCTGAAAACCGTGAATATGCTATCAAGCCGATGAACTGCCCGGGTCACGTTCAGATCTTTAACCAAGGCCTGAAGTCATACCGTGATCTGCCATTGCGTATGGCTGAGTTTGGTTCGTGCCACCGTAATGAGCCATCAGGTGCACTACATGGCATTATGCGTGTACGTGGTTTCACACAGGATGATGCTCATGTCTTCTGTACTGAAGCCCAGGTGCAAGAAGAAGTTACATCTTGCATTAAAATGGTTTATGATACTTATCAGACATTTGGCTTCGACAACATTGTTGTGAAGCTATCTACTCGCCCTGAAAAGCGTGTAGGATCTGATGAAATGTGGGATAAAGCGGAGTCTGACCTTACGCTAGCTCTTGAGTCGATGGAAATTCCATTTGAGATTCAAGAAGGCGAAGGGGGGGCATTCTACGGCCCTAAGATCGAATTTACCTTGCACGATTGTCTAGATCGCGCTTGGCAGTGTGGTACTGTTCAGCTAGACTTTGCTCTGCCTGAGCGTTTAGGTGCAACATACGTGGGTGAAGACAACGAACGTCACACTCCCGTTATGATTCACCGTGCTATTCTTGGTTCACTAGAGCGTTTCATCGGTATTCTGATTGAAGAATATGCAGGCTTCTTCCCAACATGGTTGGCGCCTCAGCAAGCTGTAGTGATGAATATTACTGACAGTCAGTCAGAATATGTACAAGAAGTAGTAGAAAAACTGCAAAAAAGTGGAATTAGAGTCAATGCGGACTTGAGAAATGAGAAGATTGGCTTTAAAATCCGCGAACATACTTTGAAGCGAGTGCCTTACATGCTTGTTTGCGGCGACAAAGAAGTCGAAGCAGGCGAAATAGCAGTTCGTACTCGCAAGGGTAAAGATTTGGGTAAAATGAAGATTGATGACCTTGTTGCATTCTTGCAGCAAGAGATTAGCAGTCGTACGCTTAATGTTTTGGAGGACTAAGGTATTAAAGGCGGAAGAAGAACTCAAGCACCAGTTAAACAAAATGCGCATCGTCTGAACGGTGAAATTCGCGGTGTTAACGAAGTGCGTCTAACGGGAATTGATGGTGAATCAATTGGTGTTGTTTCATTTGATGAAGCGACTCGTATTGCTAATGAAGCTGGTGTGGATTTAGTTGAAATCAGCCCGAATGCCGAGCCACCTGTTTGTCGTGTGATGGACTATGGCAAGTACCTGTTCGAAAAGGCGAAGGCTGCTAAAGAGCAAAAGAAAAAGCAGAAACAAATCCAGATCAAGGAAGTTAAATTCCGACCTGGTACAGACGAAGGCGATTATCAGGTAAAACTGCGCAACCTGACTCGCTTTTTAGAAGAGGGCAATAAGGGTAAAGTCACACTACGTTTCCGTGGTCGTGAAATGGCCCATCAGAATCTTGGTATTGAACTTTTGAATCGTATTAAGAAAGAACTTGAAGACCTAGCGGTCTGCGAGAGCTTCCCGAACCGAGTTGAAGGTCGCCAAATGACTATGATGCTTGCTCCAAAGAAGAAGTAATTACGGCATTCAAGTAGCTAAAAGCGCTGCTTAGGCAGCGCTTTTGTTCGCCTGATTACTATGTTTATTAACTATCAACAATGCGGAGTCTCATCATGCCAAAGATGAAATCCAACAAAGGTGCTGCTAAGCGTTTCAAGAAAACTGCTGGTGGCTTTAAGTTTAAGCACGCGACTAAGCGTCACATCCTTACTAAACGTACTACTAAGAACAAGCGTCAGCTTCGTCCAAATGCGATTCTTCCAGCATGTGAAGTTGCAGCAGTTGCACGTATGCTTCCGTTCGCTTAATAGTTTTTAGTTTTATATTTTAATTTAGTTAGGAGTCTCCTATGCCTCGCGTAAAACGTGGTGTACAAGCACGTGCACGTCACAAGAAAGTTCTTAAACAAGCTAAAGGTTACTACGGAGCACGTTCACGTGTTTACCGCGTAGCTTTCCAGGCTGTTACTAAAGCTGGTCAGTATGCTTACCGTGACCGTCGCAACAAGAAACGTACTTTCCGTCAACTTTGGATTGCACGTATCAATGCTGCAGCACGCCAGAATGGCATGTCTTATAGCCGTCTAATCAACGGTCTTAAGAAAGCATCTATCGAAATCGATCGTAAGATCCTTGCTGATATCGCAGTATTCGACAAAGCTACTTTCACAGTACTAGTTGAAAAAGCGAAAGCTGCACTGTAATTTCAGTCCAGTTTGATGGAAAAGGAGAGCTTCGGCTCTCCTTTTTTCTTTTTAGTAATATAGTGAATAGGGTTCTGTCGCTATAAGAGACTGCTGCACTGTACTGTTTTCATCGATGACGTCTTAGCTCATCTAGTCGATTATCTCCCTGCCTTTGTTCTCCCCCTGTTGTTCCGTTTGGTACTAGTCGCTGCAAAGTCTTTAGTCAATACTCACGATGATGCGTGTCACTTCGGTTTGGTAATTGATGTACAGCTGAATATTTTAATGGGATATCTCTCGATATTTTCTACGGCTAGCCGGTTTCAAATTTGGAATTTCATATTTATCTGCTTGGTTTGTTATGTGGTGTAAATAACTGAATTATTTACATATCAATCACTAATTAAGAGGGTGACAAATTGAAATCGATAGGGAATTTAACGTTAGCTGCTGCGATGTTGTTTTCTGTACCGGCTGTTGCTGAGCATGGGAATGATGCCTCTCCGAAAAACGAACCTCGCATCGTTGGTGGTAAGCCTGCCAATGCAGCTGATTGGGGGCTTCTATACCCAAATAGTCAGCCGAAACAGTAACCGTTCATACTGCGGCGCGAGTTATTTAGGTGACGGCTATGTGTTAACAGCGGCACATTGTGTTAATGGCGATTCACCAAATCAAATAGCGGTTAAAATTGGTGGGGGGGTGAAATACAACGGCACTGATGGTCAAAGAGCCAATGTGACAAATATTTATGTACACCCGAACTTCAATTCGCAAAACTTGGCTAACGATATTGCACTATTGAAACTCGACCATGCGCCTGTCGGTGCTCAACCAGTTGAGATAGCTCAAGGCACATTGACTCAGTATGCTACTGTCGGTGACTGGTTAACTGTGGCAGGGCTTGGTCGTATTCAAGAAGGAGGAAGCACACCTTCAGTATTAATGGAAGTGGATGTGCCGTTGATTTCAGATGCGACATGCCGGGCTGCTGGCGGCAGTTATACCAATGTCGGTGATGTTTCTTTCTGTGCCGGATTACAACAAGGAGGCAAAGATTCCTGTCAGGGAGATAGTGGTGGCCCTATTGTGATAAATCGCTCCGGAACTATTACACAATTGGGAGTTGTCAGCTGGGGGATTGGATGTGCTAGGCCTGGGGAAATATGGTGTTTATAGCGATATTGCGGCATTGCGAAGTTGGGTTGATGGGATAGTTGCCAACCCAGCCGGTAATGTTTCTGTCGGCTATATCAAGAATCAAACATTGGCTGGATTTAAGGTTGGTGAGATAAAAGCCCATACCTTCAGCATTAATAATACCGGAACCACAAGCTTTACTCTAACTAACATTGACTTAGCCTACAGTGGTACAGCCCAGCGACCTGTTATCAGCACAGATACATGTTCAGCAGCAACGTTAAGTGCTAGGCAAAGTTGCTCTGTTGCCATTGAGTTTGGAGCATCCGCGGTAGGAACGGCACAGGTAGCCTTAAACTTCTCGACAGATAAGGGGGGGACGACGGTATACACCGCGAATGTAAGCGCTGTCGTTTCAGCGTCTGGAACCCCCCCTGGTACATGTGAAGGGACATGGGATCTAAGTAAGGTATACAACAGTGGAGACCGAGTCAATTGGGCCAGCAAGGTGTGGCAAGCACAGTGGTGGACCCAAGGTGATAACCCGTCAGAGTCTGGACCATGGGGTGTTTGGCAGGAAGTAGGCCTAGCGACTTGTGCCAAATAACGGTGCAGCCTTTCAATGTATGCCGTGGCTCGCTACGATAATGAAACGGAACAAGCCAAGCATCAGCTTGGCTTGTTCTTCCAGTTCTACCGCAAGGGATAGCGAGCAAAGTTGTTGAAACATCTCTAATAGCTATGGCTTACTTGTTTTTGGGCTTCTACGCTTGGCGTATACACCCACCTTTGAAGGCCTAGCGTTATGCCTGTTGATACAATAAAGAGCAAGCTAAAAGTAATTAATGGGCTAGACAGTACAGCAATATACGGGGTTTGCTTCTATTTGATAAATCCCTGTAAGGAAATCCAGAACTCCGCTTGCAGAAAGGGCTATCCAATAACCAGAAACTGCTGTACCGACAATAATGTGCTTGAGAATAGGAATTGACTGTTGTTCGCGGGAAGAGGATAGCAAACGAAGAAAAGCATAATAAACCATGCAGCATACCGATGTGGTGACAATTAATGTCATCGGGTTTTGGCTGTCGAATAAGTTCTCGCCCTGTCCGTTTTTGCATAAATAAATAGCAGCCAGAATGCACAGAGCACCATTGCAGATTCGCGGAAACTATTGAGGGTTTGCTTGCCAAAACAACGACGGAAAATGCCACGGATAGAGAAATATAATGTCAAATTGATCGTAAAAGCGAGAGGGACGAGAAGAGTTTGTAGTGCAAAATTATTATCAACCAAAGCACTTATCTTGGGGTCGGAATAGACACCCATGTGCCAGAACACTGACATCACGGCAATGTTTAGGACGCCATGATTGAGGTAGATTTCTCCACTGTGCTCTCCGGTTTTAGCCAAAATAGATGGCTTGGCTACCGTAGGCAACGTCAATGCTAGTGCCATGAATGAGAGTGTGACAGGTATCGTCAATAAATAGTAATCGGCAACGATCCCACCGTATCCTTTGACGAGCCATATGCCTTCAGCTATCGATAGCCAGGAAAATAAAACCACTCCTACCAGGTATACCGGCCATGGAAATCGCTTGATGAGACTAACGGCATTGACTCTTGCGAGTTGGTACCCCGAGGGTTACATAGAAAAGACCAAAAAAGAGTGGATCACGGGAATTGATAAAGAAGGTGTTTGTTTCTGGGTTAAAAATCTCAAATGGAACGAGGGGCTGATAGGATTGACCGCTTAGGCCTATAAGATGAAGGGCGCAGGCAATTGCAAACAACGCGGAGCTTAGATTGAACTTCTTGGCAACAAATTGCAGTAGTACAGCAATTATAAGTGCTGGCATGAACCACATGATTTCAGAGCCTAAATTCCCGTGATAGAAAGTGGCGTAAAAAAAAGGGGCAGAAAATGAAACTGGGGTACCAGAACTGATAGACCATACCGGTAATAAGCAGATAAATCATAGTCCAGCTGATATACATTCTGCTCAGTTTGGTGAGGTAGCGTGTGGTATAACTTCCACAGTTATTTATGCTTTGGAAATAATAAAGGTAGCCTGCAACGGCAAAGAAAAACGGTACGGCAAAACGAGCAAGGATATTCAGACTAAGATGAATAGAATTTTCGACTTCGCCACCGTAAGCATAAAAAATTGGGTAATGAATGACGAATATTGCCATGATAGCCAGTAATTTGAGGCTATCAAATGCGTAAACTCTTTTCATTTTTCACTCCGCGAAGTTCGTTAGCTTGAATTCAATAATGGTTAATTTCAGGCTGTTATAGCCTGTTTAATGTGATTTGATATATGACAATATAAGCCATCGGTTTCATATCGTTGGTGATCATTAGTGTATTGCTTTTCATATTCAAGCTAGAACATGATGTTTCATCATTTTTCATTACTTCACGCGATTGATTGCTTGTTTATGGCGGTGTTGTGCCATCCATTAGCGAAGCGGCATTATTTTTGTTCAATTCCCTCTTTTTATTGCGATTCGATTTGGATTTAGACGCTTGTTTCTTTAGTATGTATCGTTACGCGAATTTATATCTCCCTTATGGACGCCACCTGTGGGTGGATGAGGAAATGATGCAACATCTAGACGAGATCATTGCCAACGCAACGGCAGCTATTGAGCAGGCTGATTCATTAGTCGCTCTGGACGAAGTCCGAGTTCAGTACCTAGGTAAAAAAGGGCACCTAACCCTTCAACTACAACAGCTAGGTAAACTACCACCAGAAGAGCGTCGTGCCGCTGGTCAGGAAATCAATAAAGCAAAACAAGCTGTTCAGGCCCTTTTAGTAGAGCGTAAAGACGCACTACAACGAGCTGAACTTGAAGCAAAGCTTGCTGCAGAAACGATTGATGTGACTATGCCTGGTCGTCGTATCGAAAACGGTGGTATTCACCCTGTTACGCGTACGATCGAACGTATCGAAAGTTTCTTTGGTGAGCTTGGTTTTACAACTGAAGCTGGTCCGGAGATTGAAGATGCTTTCCACAACTTCGATGCATTGAACATTGCTGAAGATCACCCAGCACGTACGGATCACGATACCTTCTTCTTTAACCCAGATTTGATGCTTCGTACGCACACCTCTGGCGTTCAGATCCGTACTATGGAAGAAAGCCAGCCGCCTCTTCGCTTTATCGCACCGGGCCGTGTTTACCGTAACGATTACGACCAAACACACACGCCAATGTTCCACCAGGTGGAAGGCATGCTAGTTGACGAAAACGTTAACTTTGCACAGCTAAAAGGCACCTTGCATGATTTCCTATGTAACTTCTTCGAAGAAGAAGTAGAAGTACGTTTCCGCCCATCTTACTTCCCGTTCACAGAGCCTTCTGCAGAAGTAGACGTGAAAGGCAAAAACGGCAAATGGTTAGAAGTTCTTGGCTGCGGTATGGTTCACCCGAACGTACTTCGCAGTGTAGGCATTGACCCTGAGAAATACTCTGGTTTTGCATTTGGTATGGGCGTTGAGCGTCTAACCATGCTTCGTTATGGCGTAAACGACCTACGTGCGTTCTTCGAGAACGACCTTCGTTTCCTAAAACAGTTCAAGTAATCCAGAGGTTTAATCACAATGAAATTCAGCGAATCATGGCTTCGTGAGTGGGTTAACCCTGCGGTTACTACTGACGAACTAACACATCAAATTACAATGGCTGGCCTAGAGGTAGACGACGTTCTACCTGTGGCAGGTTCATTTACTGGCGTTAAAGTGGGTCAGGTTGTTTCTTGTGAACAGCACCCAGATGCCGACAAGCTGCGCGTAACTAAAGTTGATATTGGTGCTGAAGAGCTACTAGACATCGTTTGTGGCGCGTCTAACTGCCGTCTTGGCATCAAAGTCGCTGTTGCGACTGTTGGTGCAGTACTACCTGGCGATTTCAAAATAAAGAAAGCGAAGCTGCGTGGTCAACCATCTCACGGTATGCTTTGTTCTTTTTCTGAGCTAGGTATCGATGTTGAGTCTGACGGTATCCTTGAGCTGTCAGAAAGCGCAGTATTAGGTACAGATTTCCGTGAATTCCTTGGTCTAGACGACGTGACTGTAGACGTTGATCTAACGGCGAACCGTGCTGATTGCTTTAGCATTCGTGGCCTTGCTCGTGAAGTGGGCGTTCTGAACCGTGCTGACGTAACAGAGCCATCTGTTGCTGCTGTTGCGCCTTCAATTGATGATACTGTTTCGATTGAAGTTAAAGCGCCTGCTGCGTGTCCTCGCTATCTTGGCCGTGTAGTTAAGAATGTAAACGTTAAAGCTGAAACGCCATTATGGATGCAAGAGAAGTTGCGTCGTTGTGGTATTCGTTCTATCGATCCTGTTGTAGACATCACTAACTACGTTCTTCTAGAACAAGGTCAGCCAATGCACGCATTTGATCTTTCTAAGATCGGAGGCGGTATTGTCGTTCGTATGGCAGAGCAGGGCGAGAAACTGACTCTTCTAGACGGTTCAGAAGCTGAGCTAAATGCAGATACACTCGTTGTTGCTGACCACAGCAAGGCACTGGCTATCGCTGGTATCTTCGGTGGTGAGCTGTCTGGTGTTATGTCTGGTACTACAGATATCATGCTGGAATGTGCTTTCTTTGCGCCTGACCATATCCGTGGACGCGCGCGTAGCTATGGCTTGCACACTGATTCTTCAATGCGTTTCGAGCGTGGCGTGGATTACGCGTTGCAGGCAAGTGCAATGGAGCGTGCAACTCAGCTGATCGTTGAAATCTGTGGTGGTGAAGTGGCACCGGTTGTGGCGGTAGAGTCTGAAGCTGAGCTGCCTAAGCCGAACAACGTTGCGCTGCGTCGTACTAAATTAGACAACCTGCTAGGTCACCATATCGCAGATGCTGATGTGGTCGAAATTCTAGAGCGTCTTGGTTTGACGGTTGAAATCACAACAGACGGCTGGACTGCAACAGCTCCAACATGGCGTTTCGATATTGCTATCGAACAAGATCTGATTGAAGAAGTGGGTCGTATCTACGGTTACGACAACATTCCAAATCAAGCACCTGTTGCTGCACTAGGCATGAACGATCACAAAGAAGCTAACTTACCGCTTAAGCGTGTACGTGACCTTCTTGTTAGTCGTGGTTACCATGAGGCGATCACATACAGCTTCGTGGAGCCAGAACAGCAAACTCTGATTGTTCCAGGCGTTGAGCCTCTCGTTTTGCCATTCCCCAATTTCTGCAGATATGTCAGCGATGCGTCTTGGTTTAATCCAAGGCCTTTTGAACACCGTCGTTCACAATCAGAAGCGTCAGCAACCACGTGTTCGTCTATTCGAATACGGTCTGCGTTTTATTCCATCTGAGTCTGCTGAAAACGGTATGCGTCAAGAGCCAA
>LLEM01000055.1_pt1 | contig 26697 bp, 30 predicted proteins | sample 595841 | NCBI WGS metagenome assembly LLEM01 (sample SAMN02919313, study PRJNA255460) | bioreactor metagenome | biome: chemostat; feature: culture 2012_10.2; material: sediment; isolation source: day64 10degC chemostat 2012 inoculated with Wadden Sea sediment taken from... | place: Germany: Bremen ...
ATTGTGATAATTGCCCCCCCACAAGGTCGGAATAACCAGTAACAAACGACGAATAATATAAGCTGACATCTTTCCCCCCCTATGCCTTATTGATACTTCCCCCCCAAGGCGAGCTCGTATTAACAGCACTCTGCGCAGGATACTTAGTAGTAATAGCATTCGCTAGCGGCGCTTTTCAGGCAACTTGGCGGCTTTTACCGGATCAATCCACCAGGTATCTTTACCGAGTGTATATTTGGGCCTCACCGTCGGACGCGAGAACTTATCCCAGCTGGCCACACGGAACTGACTGATATGCCATTGCGGGATCACATAAAAGTTCCACTGCAATACTCGATCCAATGCTCGGCCGTAGTTCAGCAGCGCCTCTGGATCTTGCTGATTTTCTGCAATCTTTTCGGTCAGGTAGTCAATCGCAGGATCTTTGACACCTGCCGTATTGTAGGTACTGTCGATAAAATTACTGTTCCAGGCAATCAACAGATTCGGATTCGGATACGGATTGGCTCCGTAACCCGCTGAAACCATGTCAAAATCACGGTCACGAAGCCGCTTAATATACTGGGTAGTATCGACGGTACGGATCTTCATATCGATCCCCATTAACTTGAGGTTTTTCTGCACCGGAATTGCCAAGCGCTCGGTTGTCGGGCTGTAGATCAACAGTTCGAATACAAATGGCTTGCCGGTTTTGGCATTGCTCATTACCTTGTTCTTTAGTACCCAACCAGATTGCTTCAGTAACGCAAGCGCCTTGCGCATCTGGCTCCGAATTCGTCCTGAGCCATCAGTGACTGGCGGCTGGTAAGCTCGGTAAACACCCGAGACGGCACTTTATCTTTCACCGGTTCAAGCACCTGTAACTCGGCGTCAGAAGGGAGACCGCTTGCTTCATACTCGGTGTTCTGAAAATAGCTGCGGGTTCGCTTGTACTGGTTATAGAACAAGCTCTTATTCATCCATTCAAAGTCCATCGCATAAGTCAGCGCCTCACGGACTCTGGCATCTTTAAAGTAAGGGCTATCAGTATTGAAGACAAAGGCTTGCATAGACTGCGGGATTTGGTGAGGGATTTCTTCTTTTAAAATAAAGCCTTGTTCAAAGTTTGGCCCTTGATACATGGTGGCCCAGAACTTGGCAACATTCTCTTCCCGGATATCGTATTCACCTGCTTTAAAGGCTTCGAGGGTGACCGTTTCATCACGATAATAGTCGTATTTAATGGTCTCAAAGTTATGACGACCAATATTCACTGGCAGATCCTTTGCCCAATAATCATCAACCAGCGAGTAAATCACATTCTGACCAGACTTATATCCTGACACTTTATAGGCGCTGCTACCCAGCGGTGGCGTATTCAGCGGCTCACCCAAATTCTTATCTTTCCAGAAATGTTCAGGTAGAACCGTCATTCCCTGTACGAGGGAGAATAAGATTTCACGATTTGGCCTGGCCATAGCAATACGGGGCTGTCAGTTCAGATTTCACCGTCACCGACTTCACGTCTTTATAGTAAACCTTGTATTGCGGCACCCCCTCTTTTAGAAACTTATCAAAAGTAAAGGCAACATCAGCGGCTGTGATAGGGTGTCCGTCATGAAAACGGGCCTTGGGATTGATGTCCACTTCCATCCAGGAAAAATCATCGGCATAGCGGACTTTTTCTGCAATGAGCGGATAGTGACTATCAATTTCATCCGATGAGGCAACAAATAATGTATCGTAAATAGCATCCGCACCAGCAGCCGAAACACCTCTCGTTGCATAGCGATTAAAGCTGTCGAATGTCCCTACCTGGGCATAGGTTACTTGCCCCCCCCTTTGGGGGGCTTGTGGATTTACATAATCAAAATGCGAGAAGCTACTGGGGTACTTTGCTTTACCGAACCCAACCAGATTGGTCGACTCAATAACCTCGGCAGCATGAACGTCAGCGGCATGGTTCGCACCACTAGCGAACAGCATTGCCACTAAAAGTGGCACTTTTTTATACATTAGCATCTCCCTGCTTACCCTCGGATTCCCAGCTTAAGGATAAAAATGTTCAAATTATCATTATTCTACGATAGGACATGAATCACATTTCGACAATGTCGCAACCTCGGCCACAACATTATGTGTTCGGGATATATAACGTTTTATTCTGTTGAGCAAAGCTTGTTCACTGGCGTGGTCTATTACTTGCAGGCAGCAGGGTTAGCCGTTAACATCCCCCTCCCTTCTCCGCAGATGCGGAATACGTTATTCAGGATTCAGTTATGTCTAAATTTTTCTTTAAAGGCCGCATCGAGAAAAAGCCCAAGCATGAAAGCTTTGGCTACAACACTAAACGAGCAGCCAAGCTAGGTACCGAAGCAAACCCACTTCCGCTCACGGTAGCCAGCGACGAACGTAAAGCCGAAGTTGAAGCAATCCTTGCCGAAAACAAGTTATTTGCAACGATTACGGTGAATGTTGAAACACAAGAAGATCTGGTTGAACTGGATACTATCCTGAACAAGCCGACAACCACTGTGTTTGAGAAGACTCCAAACCGTAACGATCCATGCTTATGTGGCAGCGGCAAGAAATACAAAAAATGCTGTGGCTAACGCTCCATTCCACAACAGCCGTATTGCTCCAATAGGGCTGTTGTCTTATCTCTATACCCAAGCTACCCATATTTCTTTTACCACTGCAATTTTAATGAAAAATCCGTATAACCCCCGCCTCGATTTTAATTTTGAAGATGTGCACGATATGAGCAAAGGTTACTCCTGTGTAGGGTTATTCAATCCCACCCCCCCTGAAAATGTTGGTTCGGTGATGCGCGCAGCTGGTTGCTATGGCGTGAACTCGATGTTTTATACAGGTACACGTTATTCTTTATGATCGTATGGCGAAGGGTGAAAACTTTTCTAACCACAAATAAATGATATAGAAGACCAATAGTCTGCTTTATATAACAAGCGGAATAACGCCTTATCCAACTCGTTATTCCGTTTGCTAATTAATTACTGCTCAAGAGGCACTTTCCAAGCCAGCCGGACAACTTCCTTGGCATTTTGGTCGATTAAATCACCATGAGAGATAATCACTCGCTCAAAATTCCAACCAAGTATTTGTAATAAAGACTGCCTTGCCGCAACTTTGTCCTTCCATCCCAGCTGATACTCAGGTGCAGGTTTCGGGCGATTCCACATCCGAAACACCAGCTTCCACCAGAACTTCAATCCCCCCCAACCGACTCCTCTCGTTTTATCGCCAATGTTTTCAATCAAATCGACTAATATAAGGGTCCGGCTTGGTTTATGGAAAAAAGCCACCTCCCACATGTATTTCGCCCCCCCTCTGACCAAAACGAGATCAAAGTCATCTAACCAGCTGTCAGGCACCTTGTCGCAAAGGAACTCGCTAAACTGTAAGTCAGGTGCTTTCTGTTCGACTCCCGGGCAAATCATCGTTTTTGCTAGCGGATAGGCATCTTGCGCCGAGACAACATGGAAGTAATGATACGAACCCGGCGCTACGATATACGCCACTTCACCCACCCGGTCTAACTGTTCTTTCATGGCTTGGTCGATATGACACGGAGAATGCAGAAGAAGCCTATTATCGATTAGCCGAATAACGGTCATCCTAGAGAAGAAATCTAAACCGGCATAATGCACCGGATAATCAGCAATCCATATCATACTCGGGGGTATGTTCGGTGAGTAATGGGCTCATATCACTTCTCCGGTTTATTAAGGAAAAGTCTAGCACTTATGGCACCTATCAAGCTCAGCACCTTGAGATCATTGTAAAATGGAAGGAATTGTCAGGTCATAACTCTTGTTGCAAACAAGACCAGAAAATATAAGCTCACTACTGGTGTGTAAGGCCTAACCGGACTAGACTTAACCCGATTTAAGTCTTATATAACATCTCCAGAGCCAAACAAAGTTGAGGACAACCTCAAAATTGTCAGCCAACAATATGACCCTTCACGGTGAGATAAGCATCTTGTGCTTGGACGATTTCCAAGCAGATTACCTTATCAGCTTGTTAGGCCTGTGGTTTTATTGTGCGTTTGGCATAGAAATGAAGAAAAGGCGAAGCAAAAACAAGCAAATGTGTATTTTATAGTGCATGGGCTATGTAATCTTTGTTTGAATCAGTGATATACTCCCGCCCTAACATGTGACCGTAATTGTTGATAGAGAAAAACAATGACAGATTTATCTAAGTACAGAAACATTGGTATTTTCGCGCACGTTGATGCGGGTAAAACCACAACTACTGAGCGTATCCTTAAGCTTACTGGTAAAATCCACAAGACCGGTGAAGTTCATGATGGCGAATCAACAACTGACTTCATGGAACAGGAAGCTGAGCGCGGAATAACTATCCAGTCAGCAGCAGTAAGCTGTTTCTGGAATGATCACCGTTTTAACGTTATCGATACTCCGGGACACGTTGACTTCACAGTAGAAGTTTACCGTTCTCTTAAAGTACTTGACGGCGGTATCGGTGTATTCTGTGGTTCTGGTGGTGTTGAGCCTCAGTCAGAAACTAACTGGCGTTACGCGAACGACTCAGAAGTAGCACGTATTATCTTCGTTAACAAACTGGACCGTATGGGTGCAGATTTCTTCAGCGTTGTTGACCAGATCAAAAAAGTACTGGGTGCTGTTCCACTAGTTATGACTCTGCCAATCGGCCGTGAAGACGATTTCGTAGGTGTTGTTGACGTACTAAGCCGTCAAGCTTACGTTTGGGATGACACAGGTCTTCCTGAAAACTACGAAATCAAAGAAATCCCTGCGGATATGGTTGATGACGTAGAAACGTACCGTGAAGAGATGATCGAAACTGCTGTTGAGCAAGACGATGATCTAATGGAAGCGTACATGGAAGGTGAAGAGCTACTATCGAGCAAATCAAAGCTTGTATCCGTAAAGGTACACGTGATAACTCGTTCTTCCCTACATACTGTGGTTCTGCATTCAAAAACAAAGGTATGCAGCTAATCCTAGACGCAGTTGTTGACTACCTACCGTCTCCAACTGAAGTTGACCCACAGCCGCTAACTGATCCAGAAACTGGTGAGCCAACGGGCGACGTTGCTACAGTATCTGTTGATGAGCCACTAAAAGCACTAGCATTCAAAATTATGGATGACCGTTTCGGTGCTCTTACTTTCATCCGTATTTACTCTGGTAAGCTTAATAAGGGTGACACCATTCTTAACTCTGCAACTGGTAAAACAGAGCGTATCGGCCGTATGGTTGAGATGCAAGCAGATGAGCGTAACGAACTAACTAGCGCACAAGCGGGTGACATCATCGCTGTTGTTGGTATGAAGAACGTTCAGACTGGTCACACTTTATGTGATACTAAGAACGAGTGTACGCTTGAAGCAATGATCTTCCCTACTCCAGTAATCTCAATTGCTGTTACGCCGAAAGACAAAGGCGGTTCTGAGAAAATGGGTATCGCGATCGGTAAAATGGTTGCAGAAGATCCGTCTTTCCAAGTTGAAACTGACGAAGAAACTGGCGAAACCATCCTTAAAGGTATGGGTGAGCTTCACCTAGACATCAAAGTTGACATCCTTAAGCGTACTTACGGTGTTGACCTAGTTGTTGGTGCTCCTCAAGTTGCTTACCGTGAAACTATCACTCAGCCTGTTGAAGATAGCTACACGCACAAGAAACAGTCTGGTGGTTCTGGTCAGTTCGGTAAGATCGACTACGTAATGAAGCCGGGCGAAGTAGGTTCTGGTTTTGCATTCAAGTCTTCTGTTGTTGGTGGTAACGTTCCTAAGGAATTCTGGCCTGCAATCGAGAAAGGCTTCAAGGGTATGATGGATACTGGTGTTCTTGCTGGTTTCCCTGTTCTTGACGTTGAAATCGAACTTCTTGACGGTGGCTTCCACGCAGTCGATTCATCTGCAGTAGCATTTGAAATCGCAGCGAAAGGCGCATTCCGTCAGTCTATGCCTAAAGCTGGTGCTCAGCTTCTTGAGCCTATCATGCACGTAGACGTGTTCACTCCAGAAGATCACGTTGGTGATGTTATCGGTGACCTTAACCGTCGTCGCGGCATGATCAAAGATCAGATGGCTGGTCTAACTGGTTCACGTATCAAAGCTGACGTACCACTTTCAGAAATGTTTGGTTACATCGGTCACCTACGTACAATGACATCTGGTCGTGGTCAGTTCTCTATGGAGTTCTCACACTACGCACCATGTCCAGCAAACGTTGCTGAAGCCGTTATTGCTGACGTTAAAGCCGCTAACGCGAAGAAGTAATTCTTCCTTAAGCTTAACTGATAATAACCCCGATGATGTAAATCATCGGGGTTATTTTTTTACGCTACACTCCGTGAGGTAACGCATAATACCGTACTGTTGCAACCACCTGAGTTGCTCAGGTCGTTTTACCAAAAATCGGCCACTGTAGTTCAACGCATTGGCAAATACACCCTCAATATTATTGACTGTTCTCGGTACCACCAGCATCCACCGCTCTGTAAGCAAGATATTGTATGGCAGACAACACTCACCTTTACCATCAACCAGCGATAATGAATCCAGCGCGTTGAGGTAGCACTGATAGAGATCGGCACTCTTCAGTTCTGAAAATGAATAAAGACAATGCCTGAACGGCAACAAGCCTAATTTGATCACCGACTCCAACGGAATCTCTGCTTTCACTACCTGCATATGACGATGCGGCTGACTGGCCCCGGCAAGCGGGCCACTGTTATAAAAACCAAGTACGTCGCTACCGTTAAAACCAAGCAACCAGGCATCAAAGTCAGCTTTACACAGGCTTGACGACTGCGGAACAAAGATCTTTGAACAGATCAGCAAGTGAGGAGACAATACAGGAAATTTGTTAAGCAGGCAGACATGGCCCTCTCCTGCATCGCCGACATACATCGACGGCTCGTAGGGAAGAAACGGATTTGCTTGAGGCGTCGCAGCTATCGGCTTTTTACTGGCATTGGCGGTAACGATATAGCGAGGTAACTCACATCCTGCTCCGTCATCACTTCGGCTTCAGTTGTTATCGGCATCAAGTAACCATCAACAAGCGCTTGCTGGGTCACTCGTACTGCATCATTCCAAAACATCAATTCTTCCTTTTTCTGAAAACCGAAACGAATGTAACCAACGAGGCTACAGCAAACTGCCTATTTTTCAATCATGTGTATTATCTAGTTTACACTTCAAATCAGATACTGATAGCCATGAATACCGTGATTCTATAGCCGTGCACAAAGAAAATTTGTATGATCAACCTGTTGAATGAGTACAGCTTCCCACCCTATTCCCTTGTTCTACTCCAAAGGGAAGCTGGAGATATCTTTGTTCGGTCACTCAAAGTTTATCAGCTCAGGGCACTATCGTTCGGTCAAACAATAATGCTCCTTTCAAGTTCAACAATTATCTCTGGAAAAGAAAAGGCGTTTACCCCTCAGGTAAACGCCCTTTTGTCTTCGGCAGAATTAGTCTCTGCTGAATGAATTATCGCCTGTAAACAGCCTTACAGCTGTAAACTACTCACATTCAAGTTAGCCTGATTATACCAACTCTGCAGCCAGCAGAAAGCAGCCGAACAAAAAGCTCATCGCCAATGCAAGTTGGCCACCGCCTACCTGATAGCACTCAGCACCAGCTCCTTGGACAAAATCCTGATTATCCTGCTGCTTACGTACCTTGATAGTCATTGCCATCGGAACAAAAATAGCGAGGAAAACCAAAATAATACCGGCATATCCCAGAACAGATAAGAATTGATCAGCAGCCCATAACGCTCCCATCAACGGGAAGATAAACGTCAGCACATATGTAACGGCACGGTTTTGTTTAAAGGCATCAGCATTTTGATCAAATAGCGCCATCGCGACTCCCAAAAACGAAGTCAGTAGGGCAAGGCCAGTAAATACTGATAGTACAACGTTGATCATGCTGTGGTTCGCACCCCAGCGCAGCAATCAATTCAGAGACATTGGCAAACGTCACCATTTGCTCAGATGATAAGTTACCCATCGCAGCATATAGCCACAGAAGGTAACAAACCAAAGGAATACATGAACCACCGATAATCATATTTCGTAGCTGCTTATGCGTTGCGCCCTCGTTGTAAGTCACCAATGAAGGAATAACAACAACAAAACCGAAACTTGTAAACAGAACAGAACTTGTTTTGATCAGATCGAGCTTACTATCACTAGCTGCCTCTAACAGGTTATCGACAGAAATAGTCGGTACTAGGGATACCAATGTCAGGCCCAGCATTACAACCATAATGGCAAATAACGCTCGGTTTAGCTTATCTACCGCGGCAGTACCTGCTGCAACAACAACACCGGCAATCAGGCAAAGGCGATTTGACACTGCACCATGGTCAACTCAATCCCCAGGCCGCTCAGCATTTTCTTAACCAGATCACCAGCGCCGATGATGTAAGCCATCAACAGACAAACAAGCAAGGCATACAGAAGGCCATTTGTAATTACCTGGCCACCTTTTCCCAGTGTTTTACGGGCAATGGTATTCATTCCCAAACCACCACCGGCTTTAATACTGGCTTCTAACAACAACAAGGCCGCATAAGTCGTTCCCGACCAAATGAAGAGCATCATTAAAGTGCCCCCCATAGCAGCCCGAATTGTGCCAATACCATCGGGATTGCCAGCATTCCCGCACCCAGCGCTGTACCCGCAACGATCAGCGCACTTCCTAATAACTTCAAATTCACAACAATTATCTCTAAAAAAATAGATCTCAACCTGCTTCTCGGCTTCGCTTGGGCTTGGTCCACAAGCAGAAATGGAGTATTTGTCTATAAAGCGATCTAACTTAGTATCAGCTGTGGTCAGCAGCAAAAATAGTTTAAAAAACAGTCTATGAAGAAAGATCGTTCCCAAAGGACAGACAAGAATTAATAGCTAAAAAAGCTAAATCGGGAAAAGGCAAAAAAGCCGTAATACTGAGAGGTAAAGGCAGGAGAGCTGGTAGAATGTTGACGAGAGGTTTTCGCGGTGCTTAACACCTGCGATAAGCAGTTTATGGCTGAATGTGGCAGCCCTGCTGATTTAAGATTCATTTATCGTACTCCAAAAAACGATATTTCCCTGCTAATAAGGATAATATTCCATTAGTTATCCTGTTTTTGTTCGGTCATTTAGCAACTTAAAGACCTAGCAGATAAATCACAACAACCATTTATGGAATTTATGATCCCATAAATGGTCAAGGTGTTTCCTAGGAAGCGTTTAGAGAAAATCCCTCTTGGATAACGCGCTTTGGTGTACACCGCCTCCAGCGAATTCAGGGCACCATCTTTTTGGGCCTGAAGTATAATTGCGGGGCTTAGTCGTTTTTATCAACCGGGCAAAAAGCACCCGATACAAACACACTCCAAAGGCAACTCATTGCATTAACAACCAGCCAAATGATAGGAATAAGTCGTAATATTCCTTCATATCATATTCAACAAAATCCAACGCAACACCATAAGTTATTGATTAATAATATCATACCCCCTTTAGGGGGGGTATTCAAAGTCGTAGTTGATTTACGTCATATTTATTCACAACCTGTCTTATTACTATTGCCACAGATTTAACGCCTGTTGTTAAGAGGATCTTATGAGCAAAGTCAGATTGGCGATTATCGGTAACGGTATGGTCGGCCATCGCTATATCGAAGAATTAGTCGATAGAGCAGACATGGAAAACTATGAAGTAACTGTTTTCTGTGAAGAACCACGAATAGCCTATGACAGGGTCCACCTGTCTTCATACTTCTCCCACCATACTGCCGACGAACTTTCTTTAGTCAAAGAAGGCTTCTATGAAAAACACGGCATCAAGGTTCTTGTCGGTGAACGTGCAATCACCATCAACCGTGCTCAAAAAATCATCTACTCCAAAACAGGCCGTGAAATTCAGTATGACAAGCTCATCATGGCTACCGGCTCCTATCCTTGGGTTCCACCCATTAAAGGCAATGAAGGCAAGGATTGCTTCGTATACCGAACTATAGAAGATCTAAAAACCATCGAAGCAACAGCGAAACGCAGTAAAAGCGGCGTGGTTGTCGGCGGTGGTTTACTTGGCCTTGAAGCAGCCGGCGCCCTCAAAGCACTAGGCGTAGAAACACACGTTGTCGAATTTGCTCCTGTACTGATGGCCGAACAGCTTGATCCTCAGGGCGGAGAACAACTTCGAAAGAAAATCGAAAAGCTCGGCGTTAAGGTTCACACTGGCAAAAATACCAAAGAGATCGTGACCGAAGGCACCGATGGCCGTAACACCATGCACTTTGCAGACGGTACCTCGCTAGAAGTTGACTTCATCGTTTTCTCTACCGGTATCCGCCCGCAGGATAAGCTAGCCATGCAATGCGGCCTGGCCACTGGCCGCCGAGGCGGGATCGCTATTAATAATCATTGCATTACCTCTGATGAAGATGTCTATGCGATTGGTGAGTGTGCTTCATGGAACGAGACGTTCTATGGCCTGGTCGCCCCTGGCTACAAAATGGCCCAAGTCGCAGTTAGCCACTTGATTGGGGATGACAAGGCCTTTGAAGGTGCCGACATGAGCGCCAAACTCAAGCTACTTGGCGTAAAAGTAGGCAGTATCGGCGATGCCAATGGCCGTACTCCTAACTGCAAGAGCTATGTCTATCTCGACGAAAACGAAGAGGTATATAAGCGCATTATCGTTTCTGAGGACGGTAAAAAACTACTGGGTGCAGTATTGGTTGGCGATACATCTGACTACGGCGATCTGCTTCAGCTGATGCTGAACGAGATCGACCTGCCTGAACACCCTGATACCCTGATCCTTCCAGCCCATGCAGGTGCTGAAAAACCGGCTCTCGGCCAGATTCTTTGCCTGAAAGTGCTGTGATTTGTTCTTGCTTCGACGTCACCAAAGGCAAGATTGCACAGGCTGTCGCTGATGGTCACCATACACTGGCTGACATCAAAGCCGTCACTGGTGCAGGTACTGGCTGTGGTGGTTGTATCCCTCTGGTCACGTCTGTACTAAATGCTGAACTGGCAAAGACTGGTATTGAAGTTAAAAACGATATCTGCGAGCACTTTGCCTACTCACGCCAAGAGCTGTTCCACCTCATCCGTATCGAAGAGATCAAAACATTCGATGAGCTGCTTGAAAAATACGGTAAAGGCTACGGTTGCGAAGTCTGTAAGCCTTTGGTTGGCTCGATTCTCGCTTCTTGCTGGGGGAGAGCATATCCTCAAGCCACAGTTGGTGAAACTACACGATACCAACGATAACTTCCTAGGCAACATCCAGAAAGACGGTACCTACTCGGTCATTCCTCGTATGCCGGGTGGTGAAGTAACACCACCAGCACTGGCAGAACTGGCCAACGTGGCCGCAGAATACAACCTGTACACCAAGGTCACTGGTGCCCAGCGTATCGGCTTGTTCGGCGCGCAGAAAGATGACCTGCCCGAGATTTGGCGCAAACTGATCAACGCGGGTTTTGAAACCGGTCAGGCCTACGCAAAAGCTCTTCGCATGGCGAAAACCTGTGTTGGCTCAACCTGGTGTCGTTACGGCGTGCAAGATTCTGTAGGTCTCGGTTCTTTTCTTGAGAACCGTTACAAAGGTATCCGTACACCGCACAAGATGAAATTCGGCGTGTCAGGCTGTACCCGTGAATGTGCGGAAGCGCAGGGGGAAAGACCTTGGCATTATCGCCACCGATGCAGGCTGGAACATGTATGTGTGTGGTAACGGCGGGATGAAACCTCGCCACGCTGACCTTCTGGCCACCGATCTGGATCAGGAAACGCTAATCAAATACATCGACCGCTTCATGATGTTCTACATCCGCACTGCTGCGCCACTTCAGCGCACATCAGTATGGATGGATAACTTAGAAGGCGGTGTGGACTACCTGCGTGAAGTTATTGTCGAGGACAAACTTGGCATCAATGTTCAGCTGGAAAACGATGTTGCACGTCTGGTTGATGAATTCCGCTGTGAATGGAAAGACACGATTGAAGACGAATCCCAGCTGACCCGCTTCGCTCACTTCATCAACTCAGATATGCGTGATGATAACGTTGTGTTTATTCCGGAGCGTGACCAGCATCGCCCGGCAACATTCACCGAGAAACATCCTGAGGCTAAAGGCGACATCCTGCACGTGGAACTGGAGAACTAATCATGGCTTTTGAACAAGTTTGCGATATCACCGACATCGCCCCCCCGGGTACTGGCGTTTGTGCACTGATCCAAGGTCAGCAAGTAGCGGTTTTCCGCCCAGGCGAAGCAGAGCAAGTCTTTGCTATCAGCAACATGGACCCATTTGCCCGTTCTAACGTGTTATCACGCGGCCTAATTTGTGAGCACCAAGGTGAGCTTTGGTAGCCAGTCCGCTAAAAAAAGCAGCGCTTCAATCTGGCCACTGGCGTATGCATGGAAGATGAGCGTTTCAATATCAAAGCGTTCAAAACCCGTGTTACTGACAGCAAGGTAGAAATTGCTGCCTAAGGTGTAACCCTTAAAGTGGCATTCGCCGAGATTTAATAGCTAAAAGGCTTCTTGCTCCGAACTAATTTTTACGGAGAAAGTGAGGCACAGGGAGCCTTTGTCTATTCAATCTTAACTTTTAATTTATAAACTTTTTGTAATAAGGATTATTATGTCTTACAACAAACCTGCTGAATTCGTTCAGACGATGATCGACACTGGTGAAGCAAAAGTGCGAACATCTACACGAGACCTGATCTTACGTGGCACGATGGCAGGTATTATTCTTTCTCTAGCCGTTGTTGTTGCGATTACAGCTATTGTACAAACAGGTGTTGGCATTGTCGGTGCTTTAGTCTTCCCTGTTGGTTTCTGTATTCTAAGCCTGATGGGTTACGACCTGCTTACAGGTGTTTTCGGTCTTGCGCCGCTGGCTAAATTTGAAAACCGCAAAGGCATGACTTGGAGCCGTATCCTGCGCTGTTGGGGGGGCTATGTTGGTCTAGGCAACCTTCTCGGCTCTCTACTTGTTGCTTTCCTCATTGCTCTCACATTCACAATGAACTTCAGTGTAGAAGCTGGCGCAGTAGGCCAAAAATTCATTGGCGCGGCAACAGCACGTACTGTGGGTTACGCGGAACATGGTATGAATGGTTGGATCACAGTGTTCGTTAAAGGCATTCTTTGTAACTTGATGGTTTGTCTGGGTGTTATTGGTAACATGACAGCGCGTTCTGTAGCAGGCAAAATTGCAGCGATGTGGCTACCAATCTTTATCTTCTTCGCACTAGTGTTTGAGCACGCAGTCGTCAACATGTTCCTATTCCCATTAGGTATGATGTTAGGCGCTGATTTCAGTATCGCGACTTGGTTGAATTGGAACCTTATCCCCAACAGTTCTAGGGAACTTAGTTGGTGGTCTTCTATTTACGTGTGTTCCTCTGTACCTGACTCACACAAAAACGGCACCTGCAATTGACGTTGAAAACGATGCTGAAATTTATGCTGAACCAGCACTAAGCACTAAATAACCATCTTGTCTGGCCCCCTGTGCAAAAAGCTCGGGGCCAAATTTGAACAAATAGGCGTTGCTATGACCACCAATCACACATCATTAAACCGCGGCTTTGTTTCTCTTGTTGGTGCAGGTCCGGGGGATCCCGATCTGCTTACAGTCAAAGGCCACCGCGTAATACAACAAGCTGATGTCGTGGTCTACGATCGACTGGTATCGCCAGAAATTCTGGCACTGGCAAGTCCAGATGCAGAAATGATTTATGTTGGTAAACAACTGGACTTCCACTGCGTACCGCAAGATCAGATTAATCAGATTCTGATCGATAAAGCGCAGGTCGGAAAGCGGGTCGTTAGGCTAAAAGGCGGTGATTCATTTATTTTCGGGCGTGGTGGGGGGGAGGAGCTGGAAGAGCTGGCCAAATATGGCATCAAGTATGAAGTCGTGCCGGGAATTACTGCCGCAGCAGGTGCCACCGCCTATGCAGGGATCCCTCTCACCCACCGTGATCATGCACAAAGTGTCCAGTTTATTACCGGCCATGTGCAAAAAGACGGCCGTGAAATCGAATGGGCATCACTGGCGCAACCAAACAATACGCTGGTGTTCTATATGGGACTCAAGCAGAGTGGTCATATTAGCGACAAGCTGATCACACACGGTTTAGCCGCAGACACCCCCTTGTGCCATTATCGAAAACGGCACTCGCAAGGAGCAACGGGTACTCACAAGTAGTTTGGCTAACCTACCAGTAGTAGCAAAAAACGCTCAAAGCCCAGCTTTGATTGTTATCGGCAGCGTGACGACATTGAGCGAATCATTGCAGTGGTTCAATCAGGAGTAATCGAGTTAGTTTGTTAATTTAAGGGGGGGCACTTAATTGTGCCCTTTCACTAGCTTCTATACCGTCTTAGCTTCGCGCGGTAACTCCAACCTTTTCTGGCTTAGCCTTTCCGTACTTATTGACAGCTAAATTAGCAATCACCATACCCAACAACATTGCAGCGATAAACACCAGCATCGGCGGATTCAGGCCTGAGATTGATGTAACAGCAGGTCCAGGACAAATCCCAGCAATCCCCCCCCAGCCTAAACCGAACAATGCAGCACCACCTACCAGCTTCTTATCAATCATACGATTATTGGATAAACGAAAACGTTCACTACACACAGGAGCAGTACGTTTTTTTATCACCAATAAATAGATGGGCATAAATACTGCCAGTGCCCCGCCCATCACAAACATCAAGCTCGGATCCCATGCGTCGGTAATATCTAAAAAACCAATAACCCGGTTAGGGTCGACCATACCCCGAAATCATCATCCCCCCCAAACCAAACAAGGTTCCGGACACGAGTGCTATTAACTGTGAGGCGACTGCCTGTGACAAGTTTTTCATTATCAATCTCCGAGTAAAGGTGAATTAGAGCAAATGCAAACGGACAAACACGGTTGCAACAGCCACGGCCATAAACACGCATGTGGCAACAATCGAGCGTCCTGACAAACGCCCCCCCATTCCACAAATGCCGTGTCCGCTGGTGCACCCCGTTACCGATTTTCGTTCCTATCCCGACCAATAACCCTGCGACTCCCACCCAGAAGAAAGAAGAGACAGGTAGTGACTGGGGGGGTAATTCAAAACCCAACTTGGGAGCCAACAGTGCGCTAAAAACCATGCCGATAACAAACAAGACTCGCCATAACACTTCACCATTTTCTGGCTTCAGCAGGCCTGAAACAATACCGCTGATCCCGGCAATTCTACCGTTTAGCAACAACAGCAGGCTTGCGGACAGACCTAGCAGCATCCCTCCGAACAAGGCATCCCACGGAATTTCAAACTCCATCACACTCTCCTTCTGTTTCGCTTTATACAATTAAAAAGCGCTCTTTAAATTAGAGATTACTAAAATATGGTTTTTAGTCAATAGTAAATTAGACAAAATTAAATTAGACTTTGCTAATTAATGGTTTTATAGTGATATCTATTGCTAAAGCACAAGGCGAATCGTCACTTTTCCAGCCCAGCGCTATTTCCAGCATTATCAATTCTTACAGGAGAGTGTAATGACCAAAATCCTCATCGTCGGTGGCGTGGCTGGCGGCGCGTCAGCGGCTGCACGCGCTCGTCGTCTCAGCGAAGATGCACAGATCATCATGTTTGAACGAGGCAACTTTGTGTCGTTTGCAAACTGTGGCTTGCCTTACCACATAGGCGGCGACATCAAAGATCGAAGCAAACTTCTGCTTCAGACTCCAGAAAGTTTCCTAGCCCGCTTTAATGTTGATGTTCGGGTGATGAACGAGGTAATTGGCATTAATCGTTCTGAAAAAACGGTCACTGTCCGCAATACCCTTGATAACAGTGAGTATGTTGAAGCTTACGACTTTCTACTATTAAGCCCCGGTGCGGCACCTATCGTTCCGCCAATTCCAGGTATTGATAACCCGCTTACCCACTCCCTGCGTAATATTCCAGACATGGATAAGATCCTTAAAACGATCGAAATGAATAAGCCCGAACACGCAACGGTCGTTGGTGGCGGGTTTATTGGCCTGGAAATGATGGAAGCATTTCACCAGTTAGGCATCAAAACATCGCTAATTGAAATGGCCGATCAGGTAATGACGCCAGTTGATAGAGAAATGGCAGGATTTGCGCATCAAGAAATCCGCGATAAAGGCATTGATCTTCGTTTAGGTGTCGCTCTTGAATCTGTCGAATACATCCCTAGTGGCTCTATTGCCAACGAGGATGCAGGTGAGAGCGCTGAACATCAGCACCTATGTGGTGAGCTTACGCTTAACCTGAATAATGGCGAATCATTCAACACCGACATCTTAATCATGGCCATCGGCGTACGCCCGGAAACTACACTGGCTGCAGAGGCAGGCTTGCACATTGGTGACCTTGGCGGCATCTATACCAACGAAAATATGCAAACTAGCGATCCTTCTATTTACGCTGTTGGTGATGCAGTAGAAGAAGCCGATTTCGTGACCGGCAACCCAACTCTGGTTCCGCTTGCAGGTCCGGCAAACCGCCAAGGGCGCATGGCTGCCGACAACATGCTTGGTCGCAACGAGACTTATCAGGGCACACAAGGGACTGCAATTTGTAAGATCTTCGATCTAGCGGTTGCATCGACAGGTAAAAATGAAAAGACACTCAAGCGTGAAAGCATCTGCTTTGAGAAGGTTTACGTTCATACCGCAAGCCACGCAAGCTACTACCCTGGTGCTGAAATCGTATCGTTCAAAATGCTGTTCGATCCAGAAACAGGCAAGATCCTTGGTGCGCAGGCAGTCGGTAAAGATGGCGTAGATAAACGCATCGATGTCATGGCCGTTGCCCAGCGTGCAGGCATGACCGTAGAGCAACTACAACACCTTGAGCTGACTTACGCGCCTCCGTATGGCAGTGCGAAAGATGTGATCAACCAAGCTGCATTTGTCGCAAACAACATCATCAAGGGTGACGCAACGCCAATCCACTTTGATGAGATTGATGAATTATCTGATAACCAATTACTGTTAGATGTACGCAACCCAGCTGAACTTGAGAATATCGGTTACATCAAAGGTTCAACAAACATTCCGGTCGACAGTCTGCGTCATCGCATGCATGAGCTACCTAAAGACAAAGAAATCATTGTGATTTGCCAAGTGGGCTTGCGCGGTAACGTCGCCTATCGCCAGCTCATCAACAACGGCTATAAGGCACGTAACTTGATTGGCGGGTATCGTACCTATAAGTTTGCGAAAGCATAAATATAGAAATATTTTCAACAAACACCATTGCTGTACTTCAGTCGTACAGCAATGGTGGCGTGCTCATTGCCACTTAATGCAAAAACGTATCCTTTTCACTGGCACTGAACGCAGTTAAATCACCTGCAGGGTTTATAAGGTGAGGCAGGATTTTCGGTAAGGTTAGTTCAATATCTTCATCTTCAACCGGATTGATTGTCGCGTTATACCATCCCAACAAGCCAAGTACAGCATAACCGATTGCATCGTCGCTATCACGGTGCTCGAGGATAGTCTGCAAGAAGCGTAAAATCGTTTTATCGTTGGATTTCGTCTGTTTAAGAGCCTCGTTGTAGATAACCGATGCCTCGTCCACTAGCCCTTCAAATTCAGTTTCAACCGCGACCTTGAAGGAGCCACCATCAACAGAAATTTTCATATCAATATCACCAGAATAAATCGTGGAACGATAGTAGCTAAAAAGTGGGAAATTGTCGTTCTAAGTACAAGTAATTGTTTGATAAAAGCCTAAAGCAAATTGCTTTAGGCTTTTTTAAACACAGTTCCACCAATAAATGCTAGCGATTAGCGCCAGTAGCCAGAGTGAGAACCATAACCTTTATGTTTGTCTGAGCTATCATCCTCATCTTTCTCATAATCATCCGATGAATCGCTACTGTCTGATGATTCGCTCTTATCGGACGACTCATAATGACGGTGACTATGATGCCTCCAGTTATAATCTCTTCCGTAGCGTTCTTTGTACCAGTCGTACCAATACGGGCGTTTGAACTTTATCTTTTCCAGGTCAATGACAAATAGACAGTCAAAGAAAATAGGATCTCCAACTCCACCACCGAAATCAGTTAAGTTCACCATTCCTGACAACCTAACGGTACCTTGGTACCAAGCGAAGTCACCTGACGTTTTGATTACCGCGTTCTCGTCACTGGATGCACCAGTAATGTGTGTTATTTCCTCACCATCCGGAGTCACTATTGGTTCGTTTGCTTGTTGAACCGTTGTATTACCACGAGTCACAATTTGACCATTGGGGAGGTTAAAGAAAGTAGTGCCGACAAGTTGAAGTCCCCCCGTTTGGACCGTTCTCAATGTTGGACAAACAGTCTGTTGCCGTACCCACAAGCTCACCCGTCGCGATTTCTTTCAAATCGACATCAAAGCAAAATGCAGGATCTGGTTGTTCGTCTCCATCAATGTCGGGAACATCCATTTCATACATATCGCCTTTTCCCACTAAATTCAGGGCTAGCCGCTGTTTGGTATCCGAGCTATCATCCTTGTCGTCATCAGAGTGTTTGTCCTGATCGTAATTTGTGTGCTCATCCTTGCTGTCATCATCTTCGTCTTTGTACGAATCATTAGCCGAGTCATCGACAGGCTCATCATCATAAGACTTATTATTATTGTCACTATCTCCGTAACTATCATTACCACTGTCACTGCTTGCATATTTATCACTCTCATATGGCGAGTCATCATATGCGCATATGTATCGTTTGACGCTATAACAAAACCGGAATAACCGATACATACCGCCAACACTGACAGTGCTACCTTATTTATTTTCATTTCGATTCTCCACGAACATCTGTGGTCTTTGATATTTTCATAGCCAACGAAAAGAACACCGCTACTCCAATAAGCACTCCCATGCCATTTTCTGCTTTTTCAGTAAAAATATTCCTCCTCCAAACATAAAATTATGAGAGTAAATGGGTTAGCTTTGTCCTGTTTAATTGTAGATGCAATCCAACCACATGATACTGTGGCATATCGACCTATTATTGGCACAATACACTGAATAAATTGGTTTTTTTTATCACAATAAGCATAAAACAGCGGCTAACTATTTGATCTCAGTTCTCATAATTAAGAAGTTAACACATAAATAATTGAATTAATTAGAATTAATTTAAGTCACCCAAACGCTGTAAGTTATAGTCAACTGGCCGCATAAATGAATGACTATATAAACGTGCTAGCTAATACGGCTCACAGTTATTAGATACAAGCCGGGAAAATGATATAAATTAATCGACACATAGGCAATTATATTTATAACTTATATTATTGCAATTTTATATTCCCCCTCTCATTCCAATTGTACAACTCTCATATTTATTACAATCTCTGTCGGTACAGTTTTAATTATGTTGTTAGTTAGAAGCACTTGCTTATCGAAAGTAGGAACGTACAATTAATGAAACTAGTGACTATTAACAGAAACGGAATTGAACATATAAATGGAGGCTAGAGATAACTCCAGTATTACAGCAGTGAATTCATCGACGATGAACATACAATGAAAAAGCAGTTATATAATCTAATAACCGTAAGCTGCCCACGTAGACAAAGTCTATATCATTTTCTTGAAGATTAGTATGAACCGCATAACCGATAAAGTACTATGCAACCACCAATATGGACTCCACTACGTACTTTCATTATCTTATAAAGAAAATTTAGCCGATGTAAAAATAAAAGTTGAATATACAAAAACTACTGACTCACAACAGCAATCTGATCCTGCAACCACGATGACATCTTACGTCCACTTTATTGAAAGCTCATCAATTAACAATGAGGTTAAGACTTACAGTATTAACGACAAAGCTGTATCCTTTACTAAAGGGTATAACTACGATGCTACTAACGGTACATGTGAAATCATGTAGACCAAAGTCTGTTAAAGCACACTAATTTGTATCTTTGCAAAAACGTCAACAGATAAAAATGTCAAAGCTTTAAACTGTTTTACAGGGCATTATGTGCCCTGTAAAATTCGTAACGGCGCGATCAAACCTTAAACTGCCCCCCCACAGAGTCGGAATCTATGTCTTTCGGATTCAGTCCGTATTCATTGTTGCCGGGATGGCTGTCCTGAGCAAAGAAATAGATCAGCACTAATGCACCGATCAGCGGGATCAAACCAAGAAACATCCACCAGCCATTACGTCCTGTATCATGCAGACGCCGTACTCCTACGGCAATGCTTGGAATAAGGATAGCCAGAGAATAAAACGTACCCAGAACGCCAGCTCCCTCACCCGCACCTGGATTCCCCCCCATTGCATTATCGATAAAAGCAAGTGCAATACTGATAATTACGTTGATGAGGAAGAAGTACCAATATTCTTGCCTGCGTGCTCTTCCCCTAAACACGGCATAGTTTTTCAGGACGTGGATATACCAGTTCATTATGTAACCTTTGTGTTAACAACTCTTCAAAGTATACCTATTGTCGTGAATTCTGTTTTCTCTGATATTGAACAACCTGACGTTAACGCCATCCTAAACTAAGACTGAGCCATTTATATAAGGAGTAAATCTGTGAATATCAAATTTCTTGCAACAGCTGTGTTGTTCTGCTGCGTCCATTCCATTCAAGCCAACACTCAGCTTGACGGCCATATTTTCTCCCCCCCTGACAAAGGGGGGGTAATTTGCGATCAAAAGGCTGGTTTCTGTGTCGACAGTTACGGCATTTCCATGGCATTTACCAAAGAGTTCCTCGGACAAGCCGCCCAAGACAAGGTGATGAAAATGATCGATGATGTGGGCGTTGATAATTTTGATACCAGTCGGTATTCCTTAAGCAACAAAGTCTATTGTGACTCAGCAATAAAAGCCTGTTTTACAGACCGTTATCAAGAGCAGCGACAAGATACTTACAGCCAAATACTGTTTAACTAATACGCCATGAATACCAGAGAGCAAATACCAAAGAACTAACACCAATAAAATTAACACCTTCGACCAATACCACTATCCACCAGTACCATTAAAAGTACTGAATCATCGATAAGTATCGGTCACGAATGTGCTCTATCAACAAGCGGATCTTCTGCGAGGGCTGGCGGGTATATGGGTAGACAGCATAGATCCCAAGCTTCTTTCCTACCTTGTCCGGAAAGAGATCAAGCAACTTACCTTCAATCAAATCATGGTAAACAAGGCAACGTGGCACATAGCTATGCCATACCCCACCTAATGCGGCTTTACGAAGTGCTGTCGCATTGTCGGTCGAGAAGTTTCCTTTTACATGCAAAATATAGTTGCCCTGTTCGCCGATAAATTGCCATTCCGCAGCACCTGTCGTCTGATAGGCATACTGAAGACAATTATGGTCAACCAAATCCTCCGGCTCCATCGGCCTACCCAGCCGAGCAACATAAGCCGGGGCTGCACATATCACCCATTGGGAATCGAGTATATGCCTTGCAATCAAACTTGAATCTTCCAGATAACCAGTACGAATCACCAAGTCATAGCCATCTTCGACCAAGTCAACAAAGCGATTATTCAGCGACATATCAACCGTCATACCGGGATGAAGCGTACAGAATTCAGCAACAGCATCAGCCAGCAAAAGGTCTCCGGAGATAGTCGGTACTGACATTTTTACGTGCCCGCTAACTTTTTCACCATAACCACTGACCGCGTCAACTGCTTCTAATGCTGCCTGCTTCACATTTTTGGCACCAAGGTAAAGCACTTTCCCCGCTTCACTAACGGTTAACTTTCTAGTGGTCCGGTACAAAAGTTGTACGCCAAGGTCATCCTCCAACCTTGCGATTCGCTTGCTAACCACTGAGTTTGTAAGGGAATTTAATTCAGCAACTTTGCTGAACGATCCACATTCCACCACCTGGGCAAAGAGGATCAAATCATCGGTTTTAGCCATCATTTATCAACTTTTGGAATTAATCTTTTTCATTATTTCCCTATATCAAAAAAAATAAAGGGTTATCTTCACACAACATTAACAAACGCCCTACAATCCATAACAAGACCTGAGAAGGTCTGAAACGAAACAGCTGTACGAAGGATGTACTACCATGAATGATACCCTACTTGCGTTACTCGCTTTTTCACCCATAGTGGTCGCTGCAGTTTTGCTGGTCGGCCTTAACTGGCCAGCTAAACGAGCTATGCCTGTGGCCTTTCTACTCACTGTCGGCATTGCCCTGTACTTCTGGGATATGTCTGCCAACCGAGTTTTCGCTTCAACCCTACAAGGACTTGCTATTACCGTCGCGGTACTCTGGATTGTCTTTGGTGCCATCTTCTTGCTTAACACCCTTAAGCACACTGGCGCTATAGCCACAATCAGGAGCGGCTTTACTGATATTTCAACCGATAGGCGTGTACAGGCAATCATAATCGCCTGGTGCTTCGGTTCATTTATTGAAGGCGCCTCTGGTTTCGGTACACCTGCTGCTATCGCCGCTCCTCTTTTAGTTGCTATCGGTTTCCCGGCACTTGCCGCAGTTGTTATGGGTATGATGATCCAATCTACTCCGGTTTCTTTCGGTGCCGTCGGTACCCCAATCATTGTCGGTGTAAACAAAGGTCTTGATACGCACAATATCACTGAGAGCTTAATTGCAAACGGTTCAACCTGGGATGTTTACCTTCAGCAAATTACCACTAATGTTGCTCTTATCCATGCCACTGTCGGTACATTAATCCCTGTGTTCATGGCTATGATGCTGACCCGTTTCTTTGGTAAAAATAAGAGCTGGAAAGAAGGTTTAGAAATCCTGCCATTCGCCATCTTTGCCGGCCTAGCGTTTACTATTCCTTATGCACTGACTGGCGTGTTCCTTGGCCCTGAATTCCCGTCTCTAATCGGTGGACTGGTTGGTCTGGCTATCGTGGTAACTGCTGCCAAGAAAGAGTTTTTGGTACCTAAGAAGCACTGGGACTTCGAAAGCGAAGATAAGTGGCCTACCGAGTGGTTGGGATCATTGAAAATGGATCTGACTGCTAGTGAGAAAAAGCCGATGAATATGGCTCTTGCCTGGGCACCATATGTTCTATTAGCTGTCGTACTGGTTGCTAGCCGTGTCAATACAGACTTCAAGAACTTCCTGAAAAGCGTTAGCCTGTCCTTCGGCGATATCTTAGGCGAAGCCGGTGTTAGTGCTGCAATTCAACCTCTATATCTACCTGGTGGGATCCTGGTATTTGTCGCTCTGTTAGCTGTTCTACTTCAATCTCGCCAAGTTTCACCGCTTGTGAAAGCCTTTGGAGAGTCAAGCAAGACGCTAATCGGTGCAGGCTTCGTATTAGTATTCACCATTCCAATGGTACGTATCTTCATTAACTCAGGCGTTAATGCTTCTGACCTCGCAAGTATGCCGGTAACAACAGCAAATTTTGCATCAGGTCTAGTTGGTGAGTTCTTCCCGGCGCTAAGCGCAACTATCGGTGCTCTGGGTGCCTTCATCGCTGGCTCGAATACGGTATCAAACATGATGTTTAGCCAATTCCAGTTTGAAGTGGCACAAACTCTGACCATCTCGAGCGCAGCCGTTGTAGCCCTGCAGGCAGTCGGCGCTGCGGCGGGTAACATGATTGCAATCCACAACGTGGTCGCCGCTTCAGCAACCGTTGGCCTGCTGGGCCGCGAGGGTGCCACCCTACGTAAGACAATCATCCCTACATTCTACTACCTCATCGCGACCGGACTGATTGGCCTTGCCATCGTCTATGGCTTCCACATTACCGACGCGCTGATGACGAAGTAACTCACTTGTTAATTAGTACACGGATAAGTCACTAACGACCAGCAACACAGCTATTTCATTCGGCGCCAGTGAGAAAGAGACGCTTCCCAGGGCAATCTCTCGTTGGACCGGATGGAATAGCTAACTGCTTTCAAGGAGTTCATAATGCGAATCTACCCTGCCAAGCCGGAAAAAGTTTATTTTTACGCAACCTGTCTGGTCGACATGTTCGACCCCCCCGAAGCCGGTCTTGATGCCATTACGCTGTTGGAGCAGCAGGGAATCGAGGTTATTTTTAAAGAGAAACAGACCTGCTGCGGCCAGCCAGCCTATAGTTCAGGCTATGATAGCGAAGCCAAGCAAGTCGCCCTCAGCCAGATGGCTCTATTTGAAGAGCAATGGCCGGTCATCGTTCTATCCGGCTCCTGTGGCGGTATGATGCACCACCACTATCACCGCCTATTCAAGGGGGATGAAAAACAGCAGCAAGTCGATAGATTCTGCGATCGCGTCTTTGAACTAACCGAGTTTCTGGTTAATGTCTGCCGTATCAAACTCAATGACCACGGAGAATCAACCTCTGTCGTCATGCATACCTCCTGCGCGGCTCGCCGTGAAATGAATGTTCATGTCACGGCTACTCAGCTGCTAAATCAACTTCAAAATGTAGAGTTGCGAGAACAAGACTACGAAAGCGAGTGCTGCGGCTTTGGCGGTACCTTTGCCGTTCGTCACCCCAATATCAGCCAAGCTATGGTTGAAGATAAAACCCGCCACCTGTCAAATACCCAAGCCGAGGAGCTGGTCAGTGCCGACTGGGGGGGTTGTCTGCTAAATATAAACGGGGGGGCGTTGGAATACCAAGGCAAGCCAATGCGTGGCCGTCACCTCGCCAGCTTCCTGCTGGAAAGAACAGGAGGGAAATAGTCATGAAACAGGAAAACGCACAAGGACCGGAGTTCTTCCATCCCCAAGCTAAAGCGGCATTGGCCGATCAACAGCTGCGACAAAACTTCCGCGGGGCGATGGATTACCTTCAGGACAAACGTAAGACTGCATTTGCTGATAACAATGAAGAAAAAAATATTCGTGACCTGTCTGAGGCTATCCGTAAGCGCTGCCTGAGCAAGTTACCTGATTTGCTTGAACAGCTCGAAACAAACTGCAAGCGCAACGGGATCCAGGTTCACTGGGCCGAAGATGCCGACGAGGCCAATCGCATTATTGCCGGCATTGCCCAATCCCATAACGCCAGCACCATCGTCAAAGGTAAATCCATGGTCAGCGAAGAGGTCGAGCTGAACCACGAAATGGAAAAACTAGGCATCGAATGCCTTGAGAGTGATATGGGCGAATATATTGTCCAACTCGATGGCGACAAACCTTCCCACATCATCATGCCGGCTATTCACAAAAACAAGCAGGAGGTGAGCGATACCTTCGAGCACAACCTTAATGATTTCACTCCGACCTTAGACGTCGATGAATTAATTCAGACCGGCCGCAGCAGGTTACGTCAAAAATTCCATGATGCCGATATTGGCCTGTCAGGAGTCAACTTTGCTGTCGCCGAAACGGGGACGCTATGCCTGGTTGAAAATGAAGGCAACGGCAGGATGTGTACCACGGTACCCAACGTGCATATTGCGATTACCGGTATTGAAAAAGTGGTCGAGTTTCTGTCTGATGTACCACCTCTTTACAGCGTGCTAACCCGCTCTGCAACTGGTCAGGCAATCACAACCTACTTCAATATGATCAGCTCACCGCGTCGCGAAGGTGAACTGGACGGCCCGGAAGAAGTTCATCTTGTTCTGCTCGATAACGGCCGCTCGCAGGCTTACCGCGACGAAGAGATGCGCAAAACGCTGCAATGTATCCGCTGCGGCGCATGTATGAACCATTGTCCGGTCTATACCCGGATTGGTGGTCATGCCTACGGTACCGTTTATCCAGGCCCCCCCAATAGGAAAGATCATTTCCCCCCCGCACATGATGGGACTGGAGAAAACCAAAGATCTGGTGACGGCATCCAGCCTATGTGGTGCTTGCAGCGAAGTTTGCCCGGTACGCATTCCGATCCCCGAGCTACTGCAACGGTTGCGTCATGAGGCCAAAAATCCGCCCAATGAAGGAACTGAAGCCATTAACGGCCAGCAATCCGCAGCCAATAAGGCAGAGAAACTGGCCATGCAGGGGCTTCGCCTATGCTGCTACCCATCCAATGCTATATCACACCGGAACACTTGCAGCGACGAAGCTCAAAGCGCTGATGCCAAACAATCTGGGAGCTTGGACCCAATGTCGTACCGCGCCAAAACCAGCGGATAAGACCTTGCACCAACTGCTTAAATCACGAAAGTAAATAGAAGGAGAGAGCAATGAACACAGCACGTAATTCAATTTTATCTCGCCTTCGTGGAGCTGAAGCTAACCCGACAGGGTCTGACGAGTATATCTATCAACCTTGGACAACAGCGTCAAAAGGCGAGCTCCAACAACGGTTTATCGATGGCATAACGGCCAGCCATGCCGACGTTATCAAAACAAATGCCGAGCAACTAGGCGAAGTATTACAGCAACTGATCGCAGACAAGCAGCTCAATCGCATTGCGGTTGGTACTGACGGTGAGTTTCAGCCAGCCATTGAGCAGGCAACGGAACACGTCGAGTCCGTGGCCTTTGATCGTGAGATCAGCGAATGGAAAACCGAGCTGTTCGATCAAATCGATGCCGGTATCACCCACTGTCTGGCAGGTATTGCCGATACCGGTACTCTGGTACTCTGGCCTAATAGCAACGAACCGCGTACTTTGTCACTGGTACCGCCAACGCATATTGCTCTTATCAAGCGTTCTACACTGGTCAGCAATTTCGTCGAAATCATGATAAAACAG
>LLEM01000056.1_pt1 | contig 26504 bp, 36 predicted proteins | sample 595841 | NCBI WGS metagenome assembly LLEM01 (sample SAMN02919313, study PRJNA255460) | bioreactor metagenome | biome: chemostat; feature: culture 2012_10.2; material: sediment; isolation source: day64 10degC chemostat 2012 inoculated with Wadden Sea sediment taken from... | place: Germany: Bremen ...
TGAGGCTTTTTTCATATCTGAAGGTTATGTTCGCCCTTTGGTCGAATGAGTCCCGCTTGTGCGCAAGTCCGGCCGTTTCGCCACTTACACTAAACCCAAGCAAAAATGCTTGGGTTTTTTTATACCTGTGATTTAATTTTGCTCTTCGATCAAATGAGTCTAAATAAAGAATCTGCGATATCTTTCTATTACTCGGGTGGAATGTTCAACGTTATTGAGATTAATTGTTATGATACTTGGCTAGTATTTAGTTGCTAATGTATTGGTATGTCATCATCATTTCTAACTCAACCTCAAGCAGTCGATATTCCTGGTTTTAAAGGCATTTGCTATCAGTGTGATTTTTCACTAAAGCAGTTTTCGCTATCGGCTTTTCAACAATTGGCTATTTCTATGCCAGATAGCCTCCATTCAGCTGTGAGCAAGCGACAAGCTGAGTTTCTGGCAGGTAGATACCTGGCCAAAATAATCCTAACTCAGATGTCTTTACCGCAGGTTGAAGTTGCGATCGGTCATAACCGCGCCCCTGTCTGGCCTGAAGGTGTTATAGGTACAATCAGTCATCATCAGAACAAAGCCATTTGTGCTATCCAGCATAGCTCCGGAGCGGGTGATGGTATCGGTATTGATACCGAGAAACTAATTGCCAATGATATGGTTGAAGGAATGTGCTCAACGATTATTTGTTCTCGAGAAAACGCTTTGATTATGACCTTGCCTGGTAGTCAGGCACTCTGGTTGACTGTGATTTTTTCAGCTAAAGAAAGCTTGTTTAAAGCACTTTACAGACAGGTTCAGCGTTATTTTGACTTTCTGGATGCTGAAGTTATTGCTATTGAGCAACAATCTATGACACTTAAGTTGCTTACTCAGTTAACCCCGAAATTATACGCAGGGCGTACTTTTAAAGTTCATTATCGGATTTCGGGGAATGAAGTGCTGACTTTTGTTCAGGCGACCACTAACACTGAGCGGTTAGTGACAATATAAAATGTTCTAGCAAAAAGTTTTGCTATTTATTGCTAGGCTGTACAGCTTTATAAGTTTGAGTAACATTGTGCCCTAAAAGCTGTACGGGGGTTTTTAGTGTTTATGTTTCAACACCTTAACTGCCATTATTGCTGAATTAAAAGAAGGCTTTCGGAAAGGACAGCTTTTACCCTGCCATGTTATCTAAAGCTGTACGTTAGGGTGTTTGAATGTGGCTCGCACCATAGGGGGCTTCAGGGTAAAATACCAACATAGTTAAAGCATGCTGAGCATGAAAGGAAAGGTGATGACAGTAGCCACCAATGACAATACCCATGTTGATAACGATCTGCTGACAGAGATTGCCATTGCTTACTATCAGGACGGGGGGGCCACACAGGAGGAGATCTCGAAAAAGTTCGGGATGTCGCGGGCTAAAGTTGGCCGTTTGTTGCGTCGAGCCCGTGATGAAGGCGTTGTGGAGATCACTGTAAAGTACCACCCGGTATTCAGTGAAAAGCTTGAGCAGCAACTGATAGAGCGATTCAACTTAAAGCGTGCATTGATTGCCTTGGATCAGCCTGACGATGAAGCTCAGCGTCAGCAAGTCGCGAGCTTGGTATCTAGTTATCTGGCTTCGACTTTGACCGATGACATGGTTGTGACTGTCGGACAGGGGCGGAATATTGCCACGATTGCCAATCATGTCGGGGTGGTAGCGCATCGAAAATGCCGCTTTGTGTGTGGTATTGGCGGCACTCACCGTTCGGGTAATGCAATTAATGCCGACCATATCTGCCGTCAGTTGGCTAAGAAGTATGATGGTATCAGTGAAACGTTGTATGCCCCGGCTTATGTCGAAGACATCAAGGTTAAGGAAGCCTTCATGAAAAACGGTACGGTCAAGGAAACATTGGATCGTGCCCGAAGAGCTGACGTCGCTTTGGTGGGCGTCGGTGATATGAACGAGAACAGCCATATGGTTAAGCTCGGCTGGTTTACTCCTCAGGAGATTGTTGAAGCCCGTATTCGTCGGGGTGTTGTCGGTGATATTGCCGGCTATGACTTTTTTGATAGTCAGGGCCAGAAAGCCGATACCATGATGAGTGATCGGGTGATTGGCCTGAGCATGGAAGAGCTACGCCACATTCCGACGGTAGTGGTTACTGCTGCAGAAAACAGCAAAGCATTGGCCTTGCTTGGCGCATTGCGTTCGGGAATTGTCGATGTGTTGGCAACTAGCGTGAGCAATGCCCCTGACGATTCTGAACCTGGATCAGCAGATGAAATAGCCGTAGCATTAGACAAATACATGACAAAGGCTGCAACTATGCAGCCTTTCCTGTTTGTGCGGATTAGAAAATTGGTTGCTATGCTTTTTTAGTGGCTTGGGGCTAGCTATTTGTCTCGAACATATCTCGGCAAAGGGGCTGCGTTGAGGTTCATATTATCAATATTACTATGGTTGGTACCGCTTCAATCTTTGGAAGCCAGCCCTTGGGAGAAGATAAGCTCCCCGAGTACGGGTAAGTCAGAATCTATTGGCACCTACAACAATGGCTGCCTGGCTGGCGGGGGAAGATTTAGCGCTGCAAGGTGATGGTTACCAGGTTATGCGTTCACATCGCGGACGCTATTTTGGCCATCAGAGTATGATCCAATTTCTCCACGATCTCTCTAACGGGGGGGTTCGGCAGCTTGAGCTCGGGCAGCTCTTGGTCGGTGATATTGCTATGCCACGCGGAGGTCGATTTTCTTCCGGTCATGCAAGTCATCAAACTGGTCTTGATGCCGATATCTGGCTCAAACTTACCGATGGCCCTTTATCTCAACAGCAGCTAATTGATGTTCAGCCACTGCCAATGGTCCGTATCAAGGACTATAAAATTAATCAGGAAAACTGGGGCGAAGAGCAGGCTATGTTGGTGCAGCTGGCCGCTGTCGATGAGCGGGTTGCGCGTATTTTTGTTCACCCTGTGATTAAGGAGCAGCTCTGTAAGCGCGAATGGACTGATAGAGCCTGGCTGAGAAAAGTGCGTCCTTGGTGGGGACATTATTACCATTTTCATGTCAGGTTGCATTGTCCGGATGGAGACAAAAACTGTAAACCACAGAAGGCACCGCCTGCTGGTGATGGCTGCGGGGCCGAGCTTGCATCGTGGAAACCAAAATCGGAACCCGCAAAAAACAAGAAGAAAGTAGCCAAAATCAAGAAGAAGCCGCCAAGGCCGCCTGAACAATGTTTGGTTCTATTGCGAAAGTAGGTTTGGAACAGTTATGAACTCAGGGACAGTTTCCGAAGAGTCTTGATATGAGCAAGTAATAAAAAAGCGCCATGAGGCGCTTTTTATATCGCTATTGCTTACTCGAACGGTTATGCAAGGCCCTGTAGGGTAACGAACTTCTCTAGTAGTTCGTCATCGGTCTCTACATGTTCCGGATCAACAATAATGCAGTTGCTAATAGGACAAACGGACTGACAAGTCGGTTTGTCGTAATGCCCTTTGCACTCAGTGCATCGATCCGGGTCGATCTCGTAGATCTCTGCGCCCATGGTGATTGCCTCGTTAGGACACTCAGGATCACACATGTCGCAGTTGATGCACTTGCTAGTAATGAGTAATGCCATGGCGATTACTTGCTGTCTTTAGCTGCGTGTGGATTACGAGTATCTTGACCCGCATTCAGATTACGCATTAGCAGGCCGAAGTCTAGATCCATATCTGCAGGAACTGGAATGAATACAAAGTGGCCGTTGCCTTTCGCATCGTCAATCGACTCTGACTTGCGGTTTTCCATCATCTCTAGGTTGAAGATCACGTTACCTTTTGGTGTCATCACTTCAAGCTGTCACCAACAATGAACTTGTTCTTCACTTCGATTTCAGCAAGATCGCCACGGCGTTTGCCTGTGAACTCACCAACAAATTGCTGGGAGTCGGAGATTGAGTAACCGTAGTCATAGTTCTGGTATGCGTCGTGGGTGTGACGGCGTAGGAAGCCTTCGGTATAGCACGGTGTGCCAGGCTTTCCAATGTACCCATTAGGCTCTCGTCAAACTCTTTACCGGCGACAGCATCATCAATTGCTTTACGGTAAACTTGCGCAGTACGTGCACAGTAGTAGAACGATTTAGTACGGCCTTCAATCTTCAGCGAGTGAACGCCCATCTTGGTCAGGCGGTCAACGTGTTGAATGGCGCGCAGATCTTTGGAGTTCATGATGTAGGTGCCGTGTTCGTCTTCGAATGCCGCCATTTTTTCTTCAGGGCGGTGAGCTTCGCTCAGTAGCACAACATCGTCGATTGGCTTGCCAAGCCCCAGTGTATTGTCAGGGCGCTCTTCAACGTCTTGTACCTGTACAGAAGCATCCTGAACTTCAACGATCTGGCCAGCATCGTTCTCGGTTGCTTTTTCAGTTTTGTATTCCCAGCGGCATGCGTTAGTACAAGTACCTTGGTTCGGGTCACGCTTGTTGATGTAACCAGATAGCAGGCAACGGCCTGAGTAAGCCATGCATAGCGCGCCGTGAACAAAAATTTCCAGCTCGGTTTCCGGGCAGTGTTCACGGATTTCTTCGATTTCTTCCAAAGAAAGCTCGCGAGACAGGATCACACGTTCAACGCCCTGAGTAGACCAGAACTTCACGGTTGCCCAGTTAACGGCGTTGGCCTGAACCGAAAGGTGAATTGGCATTTCAGGGAAGTTTTCGCGCACCATCATGATAAGACCCGGGTCAGACATGATCAGGGCATCAGGCCCATGTCGGCGATAGGTTTAAGATCGCGAATAAACGTTTTAAGTTTAGAGTTATGCGGTTGAATGTTACAGACCACGTAAAGCTTTTTGCCCTGGGCATGGGCTTCATCAATACCGATTTTTAGGTTTTCGTGATTGAACTCGTTGTTACGTACACGAAGGCTGTAACGTGGCTGACCAGCATAGACAGCATCAGCGCCGTATGCGAATGCATAACGCATGTTTTTCAGGCTGCCGGCAGGCGATAACAATTCAGGTTTAAACATAGCTCTTATATTCCAGTGTCTGATTCCAAATCAGGCCGTATCTGCAGGGGATACGGATGTGAGGCGGGATTTTACTGTGATCAGTACCGCAAAGGCAATTAAAACAGAGTTTAGATTCGAGCAGAGAGAAGCGAGTAGCGAGGGGGGGATTGTAGAAGACGGGAGGTACAAAGGCTTAAAATTAGCCATTCGTACCTCGCCACTTTTAAATTATTCTTTTGCTTCCAGGCCGCCCAGTACCTCGAATACATTTGGCAGGAAGGCTGAGAACTCGCCGCACATCAATGATAAATCGGCATCGATACGTGCTGCGATTTCTTCGCGGTCGATATCTTCATTCTGATCTTTAATTTCATCAGAGAACTTCAGGCGCTTGATGCCAAGATCCGCTTCAAGAACGAAGTCGATACGATCTTGCCAGTTCAGGGCCAGTTTGGTGACCAGTTTATCGGCTTCGATATGCGCCAAAATTTCATCACAGCTAAGATCTTGCTGCTTACATCGGATCACGCCACCGTCTTCCAAAATGGCTTTAAGCTCAGCTTCTTCACCCACGGTAAAACCGTCTGGTGAGGTATTTGAGCGTACCCATTCCGTCATGGTCAGTTCAGCAGGCTTTTCTGGCGTTACAGGTACAACGGTAGAGAACCAATTGATTTACGCAATAGTGCCAACAGGTCTTCAGCTTTTTTGTAGCTACCTGCATCGACGATGATGAAGCCTTCTTTCGGCATGATCAACGCATAGGTTTGCGAGTGACGGCTGAATGCGCGTGGCAGTAAATCCATCACGATTTCGTCTTTGATGGTGTCTTTTTCGCTTTTCTTCAGCTTACGACCCTGCTCTTGTTCCTGCATTTCCACTTTGGCATTAAGGGACTCCTTAATTACCGATGCAGGCAGCATTTTTTCTTCTTTACGGACACAGACAAGGATGTTGTCGCCCACGACGTGTGTAAACATATCGCCATGCTTACCCAGCGCATGTACCCAACCAAATTTTTGGATGTCTTGGCTACCGCAAGGAGTAAAGCGGAACTCTTCCAGTTGTTTTTCTATCTGATCAGGGTTGAGGTCGATCTCGCGGGGTAAAGCGGTAGGTTAGTATGTTTTTAAACCACATCATGGTAGTTACAAATCCTAGGTTGTGCATTTGGCTGTCAATCTTATTGCATTGCACTGGCTTTGTCGCAATTTTTCTGTGGCCGAACGGCTTGGGAAAACCATTTTGTAAGGTACAATCATTCTAGTTTTCCCGACTGGTACATACACCAATAATGAAGATCCTTCACACCTCCGATTGGCACCTTGGCCATCAGCTGCATGGCTATAGCCGTGACTATGAACATCAGGCTTTTCTAGACTGGTTGGCTGAAACGCTAGAGCAACAGCAGATCGATGCATTGTTGGTTGCTGGCGATATTTTTGATACTGCCAATCCGCCTGCGAGTGCCTGGAGAATGTTGTATCGCTTTATGGCTCGCCTGGCTAAAACGATGCCTCTGCTGGATGTTGTGATGATTGGCGGTAATCATGATTCGCCAAGCAAACTCGATGCACCACATGAGCTGCTGAAGGCGTTTGATCTGCATATGGTTGGCGGTATTCACCGCGACGAAAACGGTCAGCTTGACCATCAGCGGATGTTGGTGCCGTTGACAAATAAATCCGGAGAGCAGACCGCCTGGGGTGCTGGCGGTACCGTTCCTGCGCAGTGCAGATTTGCGTACCGAAGATCTTGGTGAAGACGATGATCGCCTGATCAAAGGGGGGGTTGAAACCCTGTATGCCGAAATGACCCAGGCAGCCCGCGAACAAAAAAAATGAATCAAGCTCTGATTGGGGATGGGGTCATGCCTTTATGGCTTCAGGTAAGCTGTCCGAGATGTCGGAGCGCCGTGTGTTGGGAGGAAACCAACATGCACTGCCGGCGTCGATTTTTGCTGATGATGTTAGCTATGTAGCGCTGGGACATCTGCATTTACCGCAGATGGTTGCCAAACAAGAACATATTCGTTACAGCGGTTCGCCATTACCTTTATCGATGTCTGAGCGTCGATATAAACATCAGGTCGTTGTCGTAGAACTTGATGGTGAACAAGTGGCTGAGATTGAATCGATTATGGTCCCACGGGTTGTGGACATGTTGAAAGTGCCGGCCTCTCCTGCGCCATTGGAACAGGTCTTGGATGAGCTGATTGCGCTGGAGAGCGAGGAGATGCCCCGCGAACAGCAACCGCTGCTTGAAGTCCATGTGCTGCTTGATAAACCGCAGGCGCTATTGCGAGAAAAGGTGCTGCAGGCATTGGATGGTAAACCCGTACGATTAGCCAAAATCACCCCGCATTACCAGCAGCAGGATCAACAAGATTCCTTGGGTCATCGACGGTTGTCAGATGTTTCGCCTCAGCAGGTATTTGCGTTGAGCTGGTCAAAAAAATACGACGGCGAGCCGAACGAGGAAATGTCGGCGGCATTCGAAAGTTTGTTGTTTCAGCTTGAAGATACTGAAGCTTAAGTAGTGAGAAAAAAATAACGATGAAAATTCTAGCGCTACGTGGCGAGAATCTTGCCAGCTTACAACATAAATTTGAGATTGATTTTGCCCATGGTCGATTGGGCGAGGCTGGTCTGTTTGCCATTACCGGAAAAACCGGAGCCGGTAAATCGACGTTGCTTGATGCTATCTGTCTGGCATTGTTTGACCGCATTCCTCGATTGCAGTCGAACAAGAAAAATGATGCTGAGATTGGTCGTGATGATGATACCAGCCGGATCAAAGCCAATGATGTCCGTAGTATTTTGTCTCGGGGGGGCAAGGCTGAGGGCTTTGCTGAAGTAGACTTTGTTGCAAATGACGGCAGTCACTGGCGGGCTCATTGGCATGTTCGCCGTGCCCCGTGGCCGTGCCGAAGGCCGAATTCAGGCTTCGGAGCAATGGCTGGAAAGTATTGAAACCGGCCAGCGATTTGCCGGGAAAAAGCAAGAGCTTCAGATAGAAATGGAGCGGTTGATTGGTTTATCGTTTGAGCAATTCCGCCGAGCGGTCATGCTGCCGCAAGGGGGGGAGTTTGCAGCCTTTCTGAAAGCCGGAGCCGATGAACGAGCAGCGCTGCTTGAGCGCATGACCGGTGGTGAAGTTTATGGTCGACTCTCTGTTGCTGCCTATGAGCGGGCAAGAGATGAAAAACTAAAGCTGACTCAACTACAGGAAAAGTTGGGTGAGATCACTGTGCTGTCAGATGACGACAAGCAACTGCTGATTGAGCAGATCGAGCAACTAAAACAGCAGGTGCAGCAGTTAGAGACACAGCAGAATGAATTCAAGCTGCATCAACAAACGCTTAAAACCGAAAAAGCGACCGCAGAACGGGTTGCTGAAGCACAGGTGAAATGGTCACAAGCCAAGCAGCAGGAAGCCGGTGCTCAACCTCGCTATGAACAATTAGTGCTGATTGAAAAGGTGCAACCGGCACACCGTGATTTTTCGTTGCTACAACAGACAACGGCACAGTTAGCCAAACTGGCACACGCGTTGGTTCAGGCCGAGGCTGCTTTATTGGCTGAGAAACAACAGTTAGCTAAAGCAGAGCTGCAAGCGACAACGGCTCAAGACAAATTGAATCAAACCCGACAGCAATGGGATCAGTTAGAGCCCAAATTGAAAGAGGCTGCGAAGTGGGATCAGCAAGCTGACGGTTTGCGCGCGCAGTTAAGTGATCATGAGAAAGAGCTGCAACAACGAAATGAGTCTGTATCGGCTCAGCAACAGCAATTTCAGCAGGTTCAGCAGCAACAGCTGACGCAGCAACAGCGTCAGCAACAGCTATCTATAACCCTTGAGCAAAACCAAACATTCAAAGCGGTGGCAGAGCAGTATGCCTCGGTAAGGGATAATCTTGAGCAATATCTTTCCGCTCACCGTGAACGCTCTAAGCTGCACAAGGAAAAACAGCAAATAGAGCTGCCCAGCAAGATCATGGGCGCCAGCAAGCCGACGTCGAAGGGCAATTAAAAGAATTGCTAGCCAAGAAAGTTGATTGTGAGGCGCAGAGCCAGCAGTTTGACTTGGTAGCGCTCGAGCAATTGCAAACTCAAGGGCGCAGCCAGTATTCGGAAAAGCAGCAACGACGGGATGTACTTCGACAGGCCATTTCGGGTGCCAAAGAGTGGGCATCATTGCTACATCAGGCTGACAAAATAAGCCTCGAACAGCATGAGTTACAGGCGGGTATCAGCCAGGCTGAGCAACGACTGGCTGTATTGCTCCCAGAACTGGATACACAAGCGATACAGCATCAAGAAGTTGAACGCATGCTGCAGCAAAGCCGTGCGGTGATGAACTTAGAAGATTACCGTAATGAACTGCAGCCGAATGATGCCTGTCCGCTGTGTGGCTCTCATGATCATCCTTATGCCACTGAAAACCCTGTTGTCGATGGATTATTGCATACTCAGCAACAGCGTCTGGATACCTTGGCCAAACAGCTTCAGGATGGCCAAGCCGAACGACGTCATTTGCAGCAGGTTGTCCAGAAAGATCAGCTGCGAGTTGACGGCCTGAAAAATGATCGACAGCAGCTTGATACCCAAGTTGAACATCTCTACCGCCAATTCGAAACGGTACTGAGTTCACTGAATGTGTCAGATCGCCTGAGTCTGAATAGTGACGTTCAAACCCTGAATCAGCAGCTAGTGCAATGGCAGCAGGATGTCGAACAGACAATGCTTGAATTAACCGCATTGCAGCAAAGCGGTGAACAGCGTCAGCAACAGATCCTGCAAGGTCGACAACTAGTGACACAGTTGCAGCAAATTCAGCAGCAGGAAGCCGGACTGAAAGAGCAGCAATATGCCTTGGCCAAGACTTCGACCCAATGGCTGGAGCGGCTGCAGTCATTGGATGATCAGGGCAGTGTACAGCAAGGTATTCTTACGGCTCGAGCGAGTACTTTGAGTGAGCAATATGGCTGTGATGTATGGCTAGAGCAGCTGAAGCAACTTGGCTCAGAGCAGTTTTTCCAGCAGCTGGATATTGAGGTTCAGCAGTTTACGGAAAATCAGCAGGCGCTGGTGGATACCGAGAAGCTATTAAGCGAGCTGGCACCTCAAATCGCCGAACTGGAAACATCATTGCAAAATGGCCAGAAGCAATGTTCGGAACTTACTGAGAAAACCGAGCTGCTGAAAAAAGATATTCAGCATGTCTGGCAGCTGCGTGTTGCACTGGTCGGTGAGCAAAACTTACAACATCTTGAGCAGCAACATAAACAGGCATTAGGTGCACAGCAAGAGATATTAGATGAAATACTAGTGCTCCAGCGTAAATCAGCAGAGGCTAAGGCTGCGGCAGAGGCGGCGCTCAATAGTAAGAGGCTGCAGCAGGCCGATGCCGAAGGTGAACACAAGGTATTGGTTCAGCAGTGGTTGGATTGGCAGAAAAAGCTTGGGCTGAGTGAGCAGCAGCTGACAGATTGCTTGAGCAAAGATGAAGTGTGGCTAACGCGTGAGCGAGAAGTGCTAAAAGAAATTGAACAGACACTAGCATCGACGCAAACGGTGCTGGCGGAGCGCGAGCAGGCAGTTGTTGAGCATCAAGAATTGGCTGTACTTTCACACAAATGGTTCAACGAACATGGCGTTGAGGAGTACGGCTCTGCGGACGGTATGGCTCAGCAAGCACAACTGGTCTCTGATTGGAATAATCAAAAAGCGGATCTCGATGAACAGTATTACCAGCAACGTCAGCGCCTAGATCTCGCGGTTAACGCTGAGCGTCAATCGGGTGAGTTAACCCAGCAGTTGATGACCCAGCAGGGGGGGCAGACTGAGCTATGGCTGCAAATGAGTGAGCTTATAGGTTCGGCTACCGGTAATAAGTTCCGTACGCTGGCACAGGGTCTGACGTTGCAGCAGCTGGTGATTTTGGCCAATGAGCACTTGCAGGATCTCGCCCCCCCGCTATGCGCTTCAGCCTGTACCGGGCAGTCCACTTGCCCTGCAGGTGATTGACCACGATATGGGCGATGAGGTCCGTAGTGTGGAATCTTTGTCTGGCGGCGAGAGCTTTCTCGTTTCGCTCGCGCTTGCTCTGGCCTTGGCGTCACTGGCGGCTGATACCCGCCAGTTAGGCTCGCTATTTATCGATGAAGGTTTCGGTACCCTTGATCCGGATAGTTTGGAAATGGCACTGGCTTGCTTGATGCCCTGCAGGCGGATGGTCGTCAAATCGGAGTGATCTCCCATGTTGGTACTATGGTTGAGCGAATTGGGGGGGTGCAGGTTGCCGTTGAGGCGCAAGGAGGCGGTAGAAGCCAGATTTCTATTAGAGGTTAGGCTCTACCTCAGTAACTTCTTGATATAGATAAAGTCGCCACAACACGATAAGAGAGCAGTTGCATTAATAAATGATAAACATATGGTTACGCTTTTATCGTGTTGGGTCACAAAAGTGTCATAATAAAAACACATAATGACGCTCGACAGACAACAACTACTAGGTATAGACCACTATGGTAAGACGGATTCTTGTAGTAGAAGACGAAGCACCAATCCGCGAGATGTTGTGCTTTGTTCTCGAACAAAAGGGATATGAGGCGATTGAGGCCGAGGATTACGATACGGCGCTGGAGAAAATCTGCGAACCATATCCGGAGCTAGTGCTGCTGGACTGGATGTTGCCGGGCGGCTCTGGGATTAACCTGATCAAGCACCTAAAGCGTGATGAAATGACACGCCAGATCCCGGTAGTAATGTTAACAGCCCGTGGTGAGGAAGAAGACAAGGTTCGTGGCCTCGAAGTGGGTGCGGATGACTACATCACTAAACCTTTTTCACCCCCCCAAAGAACTGATGGCTCGCCTGAAGCAGTCATGCGCCGTGTATCACCAACCTCGTTGGATGATGTGATCGATGTACATGGCCTAAAGTTGGATCCGGTTTCTCACCGTGTGACGTCCAACGAAGAGCCTCTGGACATGGGGGCCGACCGAGTTCAAGATGCTGCACTTCTTTATGACTCACCAAGAGCGTGTCTATAGCCGCGAACAGCTGCTGAACAATGTTTGGGGTACCAATGTGTATGTTGAAGACCGTACCGTCGACGTTCATATCCGTCGTCTGCGAAAAGCATTGGAAACCGGTGGACACGATAAAATGGTACAAACGGTACGTGGCGCGGGTTACCGTTTCTCAACCCGTATGTAAGCGTTAGCTATTGCTAAAGACATCGCGCAATACATAGCGCAATACACCGCTTAATAGATAGCACTGAGTTTGAAATAGATACGGAAGTGAGCGAAGGCTTTCGTTGAGATGGAGTGGTCGATGGTAGAACGGCTGTCGTGGAAAAAGCTGGTCTGGGAACTGGCCTTTTTCTACTTGCCCTGGATAGGTTTGGGTCTGGTTTTTGGATACATGCCCTGGTTTTTGCTGGTGGCGACCTGGATCCAGCTGATCTGGCATTTTCACAATCAGCTGAAGATGTCCGACTGGCTGTGGAAAGAGCGCAGCCTGACCCCCCCTCCATCAGGCTCTGGCAGCTGGGAGCCGCTGTTTAACGGGCTTTACCGCTTGCAGCAGCGTAACCGCCGTCGTCGCAAAGAGTTGGCGACACTGATCCGCCGTTTCCGTAACGGAGCGGAATCCCTTCCTGATGCGGTTGTTGTCTTTCGCAGCGAAGGGAATATTGTCTGGTGCAACAAATTGGCTCAGCACCTGTTAGGTTTTCGCTGGCCAGATGATGCCGGACAGCCTATCAGTAACCTTCTGCGTAGCCCCGATTTTGTCCGCTATCTGGCCAAACAGTCTTTTGATACGCCGCTGGAAATTACCTCTCCGCTCAATTATGACCGAACGCTGGAACTGAGGATCATGCATTACACCGAGGGGGGGAGTACCTGATGGTGGTGCGGGATGTCTCGCAGGTTAAACAGCTAGAAGGTATGCGCCGTAATTTCTTTGCTAATGTCTCCCATGAGCTACGGACGCCGATGACGGTGCTGCAGGGCTATCTGGAAATGTCGAAAGATCCGGAAATGCTGGTTGGTCCTATGTGGGACAAAGCGCACGGGGGTGATGACAGAACAGCTGCTGCGTATGAATTCGCTGGTTGAACAGCTGCTTACCTTGTCCAAGATCGAGGCAGCCCCGAATATTGAGCTGGAAGAGACGATCGATGTTCCGTCCATGCTAGATATTCTTGAAAAAGAAGCCGTTTCTCTCAGTGGGGGGGGCAATGAGCAGCTATTTACCTTTGAAGTTGATAAGTCTTTGAAGGTATTGGGTGATGAAGATCAGCTGCGCAGTGCGATCTCCAACTTGGTTTACAATGCGGTGAAACATACCCCGAAAAATGCCGAAGTGTCGGTACGGTGGTACTTGTCGGCAGCCGGCCCGCGGCTGGAAGTGACCGATAGCGGTGAAGGAATTGAACCACAGCATATTCATCGTCTGACGGAACGTTTCTATCGAGTCGATAAAGCCCGTTCACGAGAGACGGGTGGCAGCGGCCTGGGACTGGCAATAGTGAAGCACGCTTTGAGTCACCATGACTCCCAGCTTGAAATAGAAAGTGTGGTTGGTGAAGGCAGTACGTTTTCCTTTACCTTGCCACAAAGGCTGGTGGCTGAAGCCGCCTAAGCCTGCGAAAAAGAGATTGAAGATAGCGGCCCTCGGGCCGCTATTGTCGTTTACTACCTTTAGAGGGATCACCGGAACTTATGACAAGCCTGTACCGTAAACTGGGATATTTACTGGCACTAATCGGTAGTTTGGGGGGGGTAGCTGCTGCCGATGACGAACTTGCGGAATATCATAAGATCAGCGGTATTTCCGGTAACCTGTCGTCGGTTGGTTCTGACACGTTCGCTAATCTGATGACCTATTGGTCTGAAGAGTTCAAACGCCTCTATCCTAATGTAAATGTACAGGTACAGGCTGCAGGCTCGTCGACCGCTCCGACGGCATTAACCGAGTCCACGGCTCAGCTGGGTCCGATGAGCCGGATGATGAAAGCCAAGGAAGTTGAGGCTTTTGAGCATGAGTATGGTTATAAGCCGACAGCTGTCAGGGTGGCGATTGATGCTTTGGCTGTGTTTGTTCATGAGGATAACCCGCTACAGGGATAAGTTTTACCCAGATCGATGCGATTTATTCACGGACAATGCGTTGTGGTGGTGCCGGGCCAATTACCCGCTGGGGGAAGCTTGGTTTGACGGGGGAGCTGGACACACCGTGATATTCAGTTGTTTGGTCGAAATTCTGTATCGGGAACCTATGGGTATTTCAAGCAGCGTGCCCTGTGTCAGGGTGATTTTCGAAATAATGTGAACGAGCAGCCGGGATCAGCTTCTGTTGTGCAATCGGTATCGAGCTCGCTGAACTCGATTGGCTACTCAGGGATTGGCTATAAGACGACGGGGGATCCGAGCTATCCCAGTCGCTCGGGAAGAGGGAGGTGAGTATGTCGAGGCGTCGATCGAAAACTCACTTGATGGCAGCTACCCGTTAGCGCGCTACCTGTATATTTATGTCAATAAGCACCCAAATAAGCCCATGGCTCCGTTAGAGGCTGAATTTATCAAGTTTATTCTTTCTCGCTTTGGCCAAAATATTGTTGAAAAAGATGGTTATGTTCCGCTTTCTTCGTCGATAGTGACGGCTGATTTGGTGCTGCTTGGGTTGAGTGAGTAAATATCGTCATTACCGGATACTAGGTGTTGATGGCTAGCTGCCAGCCGGCTTTGGCCCAGTATTCTTGCTCTTGCCGTAAATCGGCCGCGAGTAGCTTATTGCTCTCTTCCCAGCCTTCGGGCAAGGCAAGGCGCCAGTTTTCTTTATTGGCTTCAACCGCAATAGCCGGCAGGGGGGTCCTCACTACGTTGACCGTTAAGGGCAACGGCAAGGCGTAATGTGCGGATTAACGGGTATAAGTGTTTGCGCTTGTAGATGCTGAGCTCCGGCATCTCATCGAGCTTCAATGCTTTACGCTGAAAGCGGACCAAAGTGGCGAGTACAGTTTGTTGTTCAAGGTTAAATCCAGGCATCGTACTAAAACGCAACAAATAGGCAGAGTGGCGATGAAACCCCCCCGGATAACTGATACTTAGCCCGGCTTCATGGAGCAATGCTCCCCCCCAGCCTAATAGTGTCGACAGCTCTGATTTTGTCAGTCCCGGCTGTGGCTCGATTTGGCTATAGAGGTATTCCGCGGTGTCTTTGACTCGTTCGGCCTGAGCCATATCAACGTTATATTGTGTTGCCATCGCACTGGCGGTTCGGGTACGGATATCGCTGTGACGAAATCGGTCTTCCATTTCGTATAACAGTCCTTCACGCAGGGCGCCATCTGAAAAGGTCATCTCTTCAATTTTCAACGAACAGAAGACGGCATTGAGTATTGCCACTCCCGCAGCAAATACAGGCTTGCGATCTTCGCTCAAGCCGGTCAAATCCATTTCATCGGCGTTTTTGTAGCTGAGTATTTTGTCTGTTAGTTGGTTTAGACGTTTGGCTGTAATGATGCCATCGCTGAACCCCCCCATCCCAATCAACACCTCCCGGATGGCTTTGATGGTACCGGATGAACCAACGGCATATTGCCAGCTTTTCTTTCGGTATTGATTGGCTATGCTTTCCATCTTTTGCTGGGCAGCCAGTGTTGCTGTCGCCATATTCTTGGCATTGATTTTTCCTTTGGCAAAAAAGTGCTGGTTGTAGCTAACGCACCCCATGTGCTTGCTATAGAGCAAGTGAGTATCAAAGTTTTCGCCGATAACCAGCTCGGTACTTCCTCCACCGATGTCTATAACCAGTTTACGGCCATTTTCCGGTTGGGTATGGGCGGCGCCGAGATAAATCAAGCGGGGCTTCCTCGGTGCCTGGAATGATTTCAATCGGATAGGGGATGATTCCCTCGGCACGTTTGAGGAAAACATGGGGCGTTTTGGGGCTTGGCGCAGAGTGTAGGTTGCAGCAATACGAACATTTTCTGGCTCAAAGCCTTGCAGGCGCTCAGCAAACATGGCCAGGCAGTTTAGGCCGCGTTGGATAGCGGATTGATCAAGGTTGTGCTGTTCATCGAGTCCGGAAGCCAGCTGGACGCGTTGCTTATGGCGGCTGATAATTTGCAGGCTTTGCCCTATGACGCGAGCAACAACCATATGGAAGCTGTTCGAGCCAATATCGATTGCGGCGATCTCTCGTGGACGTGGATTTTCAATCATTGTTAACCATCGCTTTCTCGGCTTTTTTTCTGAGCTGTTTTTCAGAGTGCTTCAGGTAATCATAGATCGCAATTTGGGAACGGATCTTACGGCGGTTTCCCCGTGGTACATATTGATTGCTCATTTCCTTATCGATGACCCGTGCTTTGACTGTATCGGTGAGCTGAATATTCAGAATATCGATAATTTTCTTTTTCAGTGCCGGATCCTGATCGGGCAGCCAACTTCTATTCGGTTGTCGATATTGCGGGTCATCCAGTCGGCAGACGAGATCATTACCTCGGGATCGCCGTTGTTCTCGAATACCACCACACGCGGGTGCTCGAGGAAACGATCGATAATACTGATTGCCGTAATATTTTCGCTGATCCCCTTGATTCCCGGGATCAGCGAGCACATTCCTCGCACAATCAGCTTGATGGCGACCCCCCCGGAACTGCTGGCCTGATAAAGCATGTTAATCAAGCCCTTATCAACCAAGTTATTCACCTTAAGTGTAATACCCGATGGCAGGTTTTGCTTGGCATGGGCAATTTCTCTGTCTATCAGATCATACAGGCGTGAGCGGGAATTGTGCGGGGGGGATACGATTAAGTGGTTGAATTTAACTGGCCGGTAAGGATTTTCGATATACTCGAAGACTTGCCGGACTTCATTGGTGATTTCATCGTCACAGGTCATGAGCGAAAAGTCGGTATAGAGACGCGCCGTGTTTTCGTGGAAATTACCTGTGCCTAAATGGGCGTAACGTACCAGTTTTTCGCCTTCTCTACGGGTGATGAGGCATAGTTTTGAATGGATTTTTAAACCTGGCACACCAAATACCACGTGTACCCCCTGCTTCGGTCAGACGACGGGCCCAGATGATATTCGCTTCTTCGTCAAATCGAGCCTGCAGTTCAACAACGACGGTCACCCGCTTGCCGTTGTTGGCAGCATCGATCATTGACTCGATGATGCGGGAGTTTTTCGCAACTCGATAGATATTGATCTTGATGCCACGGACCTTGGGATCATAGGCAGCCTGGCGAACCAGTTCGGTCATATGGTTGAAGGTATGATACGGGTAGTGCAGCAGTATGTCCTGTGCCTGAATTGCGTCAAAGGCATTGCGGGCTGAGGTAAAATGATAACTTTGAATCGGTAGCAGAGGTTTGTTTTCCAGATAGTTGCGGCCAACATTCGGAAAGCCGATGAAATCTTTGAAATTATGATAACGACCACCAGGAATAATACTGTCATAGCTGGACACTTTCAGCAGTCCGCAGAGTACGTCGATCATCTCGCTCGGCATGTCGCGCTGATAGACAAAGCGGACCGGCATCGCGTGAGGCGTTGGTTGAGGCCTTCTGACATTTGTTCCAGCAAGCTGTGCTCAACTTCCAGGCTGAGATCGTACTCGGCATCCCGGGTCATCTTCATCGAATAGGCCGCAAGGCTGTCGTATTCGAAAAAACCACTGAAAATATCATCGAGGCAAAAGCGAATAATGTTATCCAGTAATATAAGAGTCTTGCGCCTTTTTCCTTTTGCTTCAGGTAGCTCGATAAATCGCGGCAGCTGATCGGTCGGGATTTCGATCAGTGCATGCCCTTTTTTCTCTCCCTGTTGCATTTCGACCGTCAGGTAGGAATATTCATCTTTTAGAAATTCAAGCAGGTTGATATCTTCAGTGAGTAGGATCGGGATGATATGGGGGGAAGAATCGCATTACGGAAGTATTTGCGTAGCCAGGCCTTTTGATGGTCATCCAGCTGTAGTTCATTGACTAGGAAGATATGCCGCCGTGCCATTTCCAGCAATATTTCGTTATAGAGGCTATCGAAATCCTGGTTGAGCTTAAGGACTCGACTCTGGATCTTACTGAGCAGCAGCTTGGCACTATCATTACCGCCTTGTTCTTGGCTGATCAGTATCTGGCGTTTTACATCGGCAAAGCGAACTTGATAAAACTCATCAGTATTGCTAGAAAAAATACCAAGAAAGCGTACGCGCTCAATCAGCGGCACTGATTTGTCTGCCGCTTCTTGAAGAACACGTTCATTAAATGATAGCCAGCTTAATTCTTTTTCTATATAGAGAGATTCCGTACTCATTGTTTTCCTGCTAATAAGCTATGGGCTAAAGTTGTGCCTCTTTAGTTAGTTTTCATCGATATCGATGTTTAGATCATCAGCCAGTTTCTCCAGTTCTTCTTGGACTACCTCTAGTTCAAGCTCTGAAGGTAATTCAAGTTGAAAGTTTGCCGTAAAAAGGGGGGTAGCCCCAGTTAGGGGCGCTTTGAGTATTTGTTTTGAGCTTGTTGATATTGATCCCGAGCTGGTTGAGTTTGGCGGTGACCTCTTTGACAATCCCGAGACGGTCATTGCCGGTGACAGTGAGGCTGTGCAGTGTGGTTACTGGAGCTGCTTTGCTGTCATCTTCGACAATATGGATCTGCAATTCATCGAGCTTTGATAGGGGTTTGGCTTAATACAGGGAGATATTGTTCTGCGATTTCGACCTGCAATATACCGGCAAATTGCCCGGCAAGCTTACTGAGGCTGCTGGCCAGCCAGTTACCATGGTTTTGGTAAATAGTGTCGGAGAGCGTTTCGACCAAACCAGGGGCGGTCTTTACCAATAACAGTAATAACGAGATGCTTCATAACGACTTCCTTATTCGTAGTAGGCTTGTTCATTATGTGAGCAAGTGCAATATCTGTCCAGAAGCAACAGCAGAACGGCCAGTGAAATGAAAGGAGTATTGGCCTGACCCGTACCGGCTGTCATATAATTGTCATCTAAAAGAAATATTATTGATAAACGTATAAATCTTATGAGGTAATAATGGCAGACGCCAGTGCACTTTTGAGGGGGGGAGACAGTCCTGGCCGTCGAGTAAAAGACAAACTTGCGCGCTATGGGGTGACCGCTGGTGGTATTTTTGTCCTTATTACTTTAGTCCTGATTTTCTTCTATCTGCTCTATGTCATTATGCCGATTTTTGCTTCAGTCAAAGTGACTCCCAAGCAGGCATTTTCCATTGATTTCTCAGACCAGCCTGCAGCCATCTATTTCAATGAACAAAATAACATTGCCTATAGGATGTCTCTGCAGGGTAACTTGACCTTCGTGAGCCTAAGCCCCCCCTCGCAAGCCGGGGAGCGGATAAGTCAGCATACCGTGATGGCAAAGCCAACCAGTTTTGCTCGTACACTGCCTCGGGAAGAAGTATTTGCCTACGGTGGGCAGTCCGGTGAGGTCGTGGTGTTTAAACCAGTCTTTCAAGTTACGTTTTCCGGCAATGTAAAGCAAACAACTCCTGATATTACCTATCCTCTCGGACAGGTGTCGTTTCAGCTTGACCCTGATGGCCAGCCTATTACTCAGCTTGCCGTATCATTGCGAGCCGATCATGCTGTCGTGGTGGGAGTGACGGCGGATCACCGGGTAAGGGCGATGACATTCCGCCATCTGGATGGATTGCCCGGCCAGACGTCAGATTGGTTGTCGCAGTCATTCCTGATTGATGGACTACCTGAAACACTCACAGCCTTGGCTGTGACTCCCCGATGCCCGGACACTGTACGCCTTGAGCGGCGATAATCTATACGTAGTGACACTTGACGGGATGAACTCGACGATCCGTGATGTTGTTGACGTGAGTACGGCACAGGGCACGCCGCAGCAGTTGACGTTATTATCGGGCGCTAATTCCTTGCTGATCACGGCCAGTGATAACTCGGTGTCGCAGTGGTTCGAAACCCTTCTTGAGGGCAAGCGAACACTGGTTAATGCACGAGATTTTGTTTTGCCTGAAAGCCCGGTCGTGCGGCTAGTACCTGAATATGCACGTAAAGGTTTTTTTGCTGTGCACCAAGATGGCACGCTTTCGGCTTACTACACCACGGTCAAAGGCCATATCTACCGAGAGCCTTTATTGGCAGAGGTGCCTGACTGGGTTACGATTTCCCCCCCGAGCTGATCGTTTGCTGGCGGTTAATGGTGACAACTGGCAGCTCTACAAGGTTGATAATCGCCATCCGGAGATTGGTTTTTCATCACTGTGGCAAAAGATTTGGTATGAGGGGATACCCCGAGCCGGAGTATGTTTGGCAATCGACCTCTGCCAGTGATGAGTTTGAACCGAAGCTCAGCTTGGTTCCTGTGGTATTTGGTACCCTTAAGGCGGCGCTGTATGCGATGTTTTTCGCGATCCCGATGGCGTTGGCCGGAGCGATATATACTGCCTATTTTATGTCATCAAAAATGCGCCGGGTGATTAAACCAACGGTTGAAATTATGGAAGCCCTGCCGACGGTGATCCTGGGCTTTTTGGCTGGGATTTGGCTCGCACCGATCGTTGAAGAGTATCTGCCCGGCATTGCGATGATTATCGTGGTTTTTCCGTTGATGGTGCTGTTGGTTGGGATCGGCTGGTCGCTGCTTCCCGGGCCGTGGCGACATCGTTTACCGAATGGGTTGCATATTATTTTGCTGATGCCAATGATCGTGCTGCTAGGCTACGGTTGTCTTGAAGCGAGCCCGTACGTTGAGCAATGGTTATTTGTCGGTGATATGCGCATGTACCTTACCAATGAGTGGGGGAATTGGCTATGACCAACGCAACACGCTCGTTGTCGGCATTGCGATGGGGTTTGCGGTGATCCCGACGATTTTTACGATTGCCGAAGATGCGATTTTCTCGGTACCGGGACATCTCACTAGCGGTTCATTGGCATTGGGGGGCGACGCACTGGCAGACTCTGACTCGTGTCGTCTTGCTGACGGCCAGCCCGGGCATTTTCTCTGCCATTATGATGGGGGGGCTAGGCCGGGCGGTTGGCGAAACTATGATTGTACTGATGGCAACGGGAAACACCCCCCCAATCATGGACTGGAATATACTTGAAGGCTTACGGACTTTGTCTGCAACCATTGCGATTGAGATGCCTGAAACCGAGGTAGGTAGCTCGCACTACCGGGTATTGTTCCTGGCTGCATTTGTATTGTTTGTGTTTACTTTTATTTTCAATACGATTGCAGAGCTTGTCCGCCAGCGTTTGCGAGAAAAATACAGCTCACTGTAATGTGACCACCCACTAACCGGCAGATAGAATGAAACAGACAAAGTGATGGGAAATTGGTTTAAATCGGGTTCTCCATGGATATGGCTGACTGCTGGTGCAGTGAGCCTGAGCCTGGTTGCCGTATTGGGTTTGTTGCTATTGATTGGCTGGAAGGGGCTGAGTTATTTCTGGCCGGCTCCTGTGTATCAGTTTGATGTTGATATCAATGGTCACAAGCAGGTTATTATCGGTGAAATCTATGAGACAAAGTCGGTATCGGTTCGTCAGCTGGCTGAAGCCGGTGTCGATGTGTCGGCAATAGAAGGGGATCGGGTATATCGATACCTGATCAAGACCGGCAACCGTGAGCGTGTGGAACTTGATTTCATTACCCTGCTTGATACTCAAATTAAAGGCCAGGCGCTTGCCGATGATATCGCGGTGATCGACCGGATTAAAAACGGTAAATTCTACGGTTATCCCATTAGCTTTATTGATGATGGTGAAAGCAAGTCACTCGAAGGGTTAGCGCAGGAGCTATTGGCTGCCGAGCAGGTTCGAGACGAAATTAAGGCGTTGCAGAAGACAGATATTGCGGCGATTAACCACCAGCTTGAACTGCTGCGTCAGCAGGAACGCCGACATGGTACGCTGCCGGAGTTTGCTCTTCAGCGTCTCCAGCTCGTTCAGCGCTATGCTGATGTTGAGCAACGGCTATTAGACTTGCGACTGTTGTTGGATAAAGATGCCTTGCTGGTTCGCGACATGGTCGGTACCACGGTGAAATTGCCCATCGAGCAGGTGTTGGATATTTGGTATCCGAACAATTTAACGACCGTCGAAAAAGTGGCTCACTGGGGAAGGCAAATTGGGAAGTTCGTCAGCGAAGATCCCCGAGAGGCCAATACGGAAGGTGGGGTTTTTCCTGCCATTTTCGGTACCGTTTTCATGGTGTTGCTGATGAGTGTTATCGTGACCCCGCTCGGGGGGGTCATGGCTGCGATCTATTTGCATGAATACGCAGGGAAAAATCGTTTTACCAAATTGATACGGGTCGCCGTGATCAACCTGGCCGGCGTACCGTCAATCGTTTACGGTGTTTTTGGCCTTGGCTTTTTCGTCTATATGGTCGGCGGTACGATTGATGATGTCTTTTTCTCTGATCAGCTGCCAGCCCCAACCTTTGGTACACCTGGTATTTTATGGTCAGCATTGACGCTGGCAATCCTAACGCTGCCAGTCGTCATTGTCTCAACGGAAGAAGGCTTGGCGCGGATACCGAGCTCGGTGCGTCACGGCTCATTGGCGCTAGGAGCGACACAGGCAGAAACCCTGTGGCGAATTGTGCTGCCGATGGCCAGTCCGGCTATAATGACAGGGCTTATCCTGGCGGTCGCTCGGGCGGCAGGTGAGGTTGCTCCCCTGATGTTGGTGGGGGTCGTCAAAATGGCCCCGACCTTGCCGGTGGATAACCAGTTTCCTTATTTGCATCTGGATCGTAAGTTCATGCACCTTGGCTATCATATCTATGATGTCGGGTTTCAAAGCCCCCAATGTCGAAGCCGCTCGGCCTCTGGTGTATGCCACATCGTTTTTGCTGGTGACGGTGATTGTCGGGCTAAACCTGACGGCCATTGGTATTCGAAATCACTTACGTGAGAAATTCCGCTCTTTGGAACAATAACGGGACACAGTAAATTACATGTTTTCAATTAACTCGACCATGGGCCTGTTTGAGCCAGAAGATTTAGCCGCGTTACCCGAAGAGAAAACGGCGATGTCGATTGAGGGGCTCGATCTGCATTATGGTAATCAACAGGCTCTGTATAATATCAATATGCGGATAGCCAAAGGCCAGGTGACCTCGTTTATCGGCCCGTCAGGCTGCGGAAAGTCAACCTTGTTGCGCTGTATCAACCGGATGAATGAGCTGGTGGAGGGATGTACGGTCGAAGGTAAGATCATGCTCCACGGCCAGAATATCTATGACAGCAAGGTTGATGTCGCCACCCTGAGGCGACGAGTCGGAATGGTATTCCAGCGACCGAATCCGTTTCCTAAATCCATTTATGAAAATGTGATTTATGGGCTGCGCCTACAGGGACTCAAAGAGCGTCGAGTGCTGGATGATGCGGTCGAAAACTCACTACGCGGTGCCGCACTGTGGGATGAAGTCAAAGACCGCTTGCATGAAAATGCCTTTGGGTTATCGGGGGGGGCAACAGCAGCGTTTGGTGATTGCCCGGGCTATTGCGATTGAGCCTGAAGTATTGCTGCTGGACGAGCCGACCTCGGCACTGGATCCAATTTCGACCCTGACGATTGAAGAGCTGATCAATGAGCTCAAAACCAAGTACACCGTGATTATTGTTACCCATAATATGCAGCAGGCCGCCCGAGTATCGGATAACACGGCGTTTATGCATATGGGGGGGAGCTGGTGGAATACGCCAATACCAACGATATTTTTACTACGCCCAAAGAAAAACGAACGGAAGATTACATTACTGGCCGATACGGTTAAGGAATCAGATCATGTTGGATAATTTAAGTCTTGGTCGCCACATTTCAGGCCAGTTTAACGCGGAGCTGGAAAGCATCCGTACTCATGTCTTGGCGATGGGCGGCTTGGTCGAGCAGCAATTGGCCGACGCGCTCAAGGCGATGCACAAGCAAGATGCCGAACTGGCCAAGCGGGTGATCAAAGATGATCACAAGGTCAATGCGATGGAGGTGGCCATTGATGAAGCCTGTACCGCATTATTGCCAAGCGTCAGCCGACGGCGAGTGACCTGCGGCTGGTGATTGCGATCATCAAGACCATTACTGATTTGGAACGCATCGGTGATGTGGCGGAAAGCATTGCCAAGGTGGCGCTGGAGAATTTCACCAACAAGCAATATAACTTGCTGGTGTCATTGGAAGCACTAGGACAGCATGCGGTCAGGATGCTGCATGAAGTACTAGATGCCTTCGCTAGAATGGACGTTAAAGCTGCGATTGACGTCTATCAGGAAGATGATCGGATTGACCGCGAATACGAAGCCATTATTCGTCAATTGATGACTTACATGATGGAAGATCCGCGTTCGATTCCGAATGTCCTGCAGGTGATGTGGTCTGCCCGATCCATCGAGCGGGTGGGTGATCGATGCCAGAATATCTGCGAGTACATTATCTACTTCGTCAAAGGCAAGGATATCCGTCATACCAGTCAGGAAGAGATTGAAAGCATTCTGAAGTAACTTGTTGTTGCCTATTATTGCTTGGTATCCCGGCCTTGTTGCTGTGCCGGGATAATTACAAATAGCATTTTTCATATATTGAAGCATTTGACCTGCTTAGTCTTTGGCAAACAGATCGGGAACAAAAGTCTGGCTGTCTGCCGGAGCCCTTACATAGCCTTCCTTGTTGACCTCGGGTAGGTCGATATGGGGATAGTGGATTTCTTCATACGGGATATGGGACAGCAAATGGGAGATGCAGTTAATCCGCGCTTTCTTCTTATTATCGGCATTAACCACCCACCAAGGGCACTGTTTGGTATCGGTATAGGCAAACATGCGATCTTTGGCGGCTGAGTATTCAGCCCAGCGGTCGCGGGATTCAAGATCCATAGGGCTGAATTTCCAACGCTTTATCGGGGGGGTATGAATCCGTTCAAGGAAGCGGGCTTCCTGTTCTTCGTCGGACACCGAGAACCAGTACTTCAGCAGTATAGTACCGGAGCGTTGCAGCATACGCTCAAATTCGGGACATGAACGGAGAAACTCTTCGTATTCGTCGTCGGTGCAAAAGCCCATCACTTTTTCGACGCCGGCACGGTTATACCAGCTACGATCAAACAGGACCATTTCACCGGCCGAAGGAAGATGGGCAACGTAGCGTTGGAAGTACCATTGGGTTTTTTCTTTCTCGGTGGGGGCCGGCAGGGCTACGATACGACATACCCTCGGGTTTAGCTTCTCGGTGATCCGTTTGATGACACCACCTTTTCCTGCGGCATCCCGGCCTTCAAAAATGACGACAACCTTCAGCCCGTTGTGTTTTATCCATTCTTGTAGCTTAACGAGCTCAACTTGTAATCGCTCTAGCTCTTTTTCGTAGTCTTTCTTTTTGAGTTTTTTAATGGGGTTACTATTGGCCATACCGCACTCCGTTTGACGGGTTATCGATGCTCATGTGCTTTTAATCATAATGCCAGATTGGAGTATTGACGAGATATGTACGTAGCGGCATTTTATACCGCAGTGTTAAGCATGCTCTGCATTATATTTGCTGATTGTTATTAAAAGCCTAGTGCACTTACTACCGCTGAGATCTTTTCAGCCGATGTAACAGGTATATTGAAATCATCCACATCGGCACTGCCCATATGGGCTTGGTTAGCATACTGAATCATTTTACTTGGGCGGGTACTTTTCCCTGATAGGTGGATTTCCTGCACGCCGCCTCTTCGCACAATCTCATCGACATTGTTCGCCGTAACGCCGGCGCCGGCCATTACGCTGAGGTTATTGCCACAGTAATCGACCATCCTCGCCAGCATTCCCGCACCGTCTAAGGCAGTAGCCTGCATACCTGATGTGAGTACCCGCTCACAACCTTCAGCCATGATACTATCTAGCGCCGCCATTGGATCGATGCACTGATCTATAGCACGATGGAAGGTGACGCCTAAACCCTGAGCTGCTTTTATCAGGCTGCGTAACACGTTGCTGTCAACTTGGCTTTGTGCGTCGAGTACACCGACGACGACGCCTTGCAAACCTGACTGTTTAGCGGCATGAATATCTTCCAGCATGATCTCGATATCTTGGCTTGAGAATAAAAAGTCGCCTTGGCGTGGGCGGATCATGGCATAGACCGGAATGGAGGAGAGCCTGGCTGCTTGTTTCATAAAGCCGAAGCTTGGGGGGGTTAACCCGCCCAGTGCAAGAGACGAGCAGAGCTCGATACGTGTTGCCCCCCCGCCTTGCTGGCATAGTGGAGTGATTCGATATTATCGATACAAACTTCTAGGTGTTGAATTTTCATGATGGTTAACTTGGGCTGTCGATGATGAAAGCAGTGTAGTGGATCTTTGCTTGCTAGAGGGTTAATCAGATCAACAATACGAAGAGATGAGAGATGAGAGATGAGAGATGAGAGATGAGAGATGAGAGATGAGAGATGAGAGATGAGAGATGAGAGATGAGAGATGAGAGATGAGAGATGAGAGATGAGAGATGAGAGAT
>LLEM01000057.1_pt1 | contig 26166 bp, 30 predicted proteins | sample 595841 | NCBI WGS metagenome assembly LLEM01 (sample SAMN02919313, study PRJNA255460) | bioreactor metagenome | biome: chemostat; feature: culture 2012_10.2; material: sediment; isolation source: day64 10degC chemostat 2012 inoculated with Wadden Sea sediment taken from... | place: Germany: Bremen ...
ACAGGGCGGCACAGATATCGTCGTTCGTGAAGGTGAAGGCAGATACCGTATTACGCTGCACGACAATAGCAACACCTATTCAGTAACCAAAATCTAACTCTTTCCCATGAGTAACCAAAGGCGGCGCTACGCCGCCTTTTTGCTAGCTTGTCATTAAACAATACAGATTGTAATCCTTTGATTTTCAATCACGCTCAGCAGTTTCTTATATTTGCAACAACCTAGTTTCAGGCTTAAAATTAACAATAAACATAATTGACTAACCCGTCCAAAATATTGTCCAAATACTTCGCGTAGAGGAGCAATGTTATGAAGAAGCTATTAGCCAGCTCCCTCCTCATTTTGTTTAGTACTCTGTCCGTTGCTGATCATTTTGTCACATTGGGAAATTATCGATTTCAAACGGGCACCTCAACGTTCAGAACCGAGTATGTCGAACACAAAAAGAGTGCCTACCAGGAAGGACATACCATTATGGCTGATATTAATAGCCAGAAATCCTTTGATTTAAGCCGAACATTGCGGGTACCGCCCCTCACGGCTTGATGTCAGGTCAATCAAGATCGACAACAGTTATGTAATGGTACGTGAACTGTCCCCGCGTACCCGGCCAAATTGAATATCAAGGGGTAGTTATCGTCAACTACCACTATCGGGTGCGCGAATCCAGAAACTGATACATCATTTAATAATAAAACTGTAATTTGAAGTTGAGAGCGCGCCATAATCAGTAAAACTAAATAGAGCCAAGCTATTTATCACCCATTCAAGGAGGCCACTATGTCTTACCGACGTTTACTCTTTCCTCTTGCGCCCAAGCAACCTATCGGCTCAGCTTTTCATCAGGCACTGCAATTCGCCAATCAGGAGAAAGCCAGCGTTACTCTTTTCACCGTCATTGAAAAACTGGCTGAGATGGAAGATCTTAGCCGCTACTCGGTATCAACGTTGAATCTACTCGATAACGCAACTCGTCAGTGTGAGAAAGAGCTTGCAGAACACATCGCAATATTAAGCCCCCAATATCCCGACATTGAATTTGACGCCATCGTCGTGACCGGTATTCCATACATTGAAATCATCAAGGGTGCCGCCAAGACCTCCAGTGATCTCATCGTTATTGATGCCCATCGCGATAATAAGGAAACAGCTTGCCAATGGGGGGGCACCTCGACTCGTCATTTAATGCGAGAATCTGACATCCCCCCTTTGGACTATCCATCCTTTGCTAGAGCCTCAACTAATTAAAAAAGTAGTTGCAGCCATTGATGTCACAGGTACCGATCTGACAGAGCTTAACGAGAAAATCCTCCAGCACGCTTTTGAGTTTGCCAGCATGAACCAAGCCACCCTCTACCTCTGTCACGCCTGGCGACTAGAAAGCGAGGGATACCTGCGTGAGTGGAATCGTTGTGATGATTTGGAAATCGCGGTTATTGCCAAAAAATTACGCGAAGACAGGGCATCCCGCCTCGAAGCCTTGTTGGAGCCCTATGCCAACTCAAAGACATCGGTTGAAATTACCATGCTTGAAGGGGATGCGAAGAAGATCTTACCAGATTATATCAACAGCCATGATGTCGACCTGGTAATCATGGGAAGCGTATGCAGAACGGGGGATTGCAGGCTTCGTTATGGGTAACACAGCCGAATACATGCTGGATAAAATTCAATGCTCGGTGATCACCCTCAAACCTGAAGGATTTAAATCACCAGTACTGGAGTAGGCTTGATTAGAATAAGGCCTCTCTACGAGGCCTTACCGGTATTCTACAAGGTCTACAAGGCTTATGGCTTATGGCACGCCATGGCCCATGGAAGCGGCCCAGACGCGGAACCACTGCTCGCGACTCAGCTCGATATCCAGTGCTGCAATAGCGGCCTGCACTCGCTCAATTTTACCCGAGCCGATTATTGGCAATGGTTTCGACGGCAAGCGGCGAACCCAGGCGTAAATGACCTGATCAATACTGTTCGCCCCCCACTTCTTCGCGAATCAGTTCAAGCTCGTTACGAACTCGTACCTGTTGCTCTGACTGACCCGAAAAAATGTCGCCGCCAGCAAGGCAGGACCACGCCATCGGTTTGGTTCGTTTCAACTGCAGCTGATCGAGGGGTGCCATCATGAGCCACCTCAAAATTCAGCGGATTAATTTCCACCTGATTGGTTACCAATGGTGCTTCAAGGCGAGATTGCAGCAGATCAAACTGTGACGACGAAAAATTCGATACACCGAAGTGATTCACCTTGCCTTGTTGTTTTAGTTCGGCAAATGCTTCGGCTACTTCATCCGCATCCATCAAGACATCCGGACGGTGGATCAGCAAAACATCAATATTCTCGACCTGCAGCCGCGACAATGAGTTATTAACTGACTCAACAATGTGGGCCTTGCCGGTATCGTAATGGTTGATTTTACGGCTGGGAAATTGCTCGGAACACAACTTGATATCGCACTTTGTGACAATCTCAATCTGCTCGCGAATACTCGGCTCCAGCGCCAGTGCTTCACCAAATAGCGCCTCACAGCTGTAATTACCATAGATATCAGCGTGATCGACTGTCGAAATTCCCAGCTCAATGTGTTGCTTAAGAAAGCTAAGTCGCTGTGCCGGCTCATCTGCCAGTCCGCCAAACGCCAATATCCCTGTACCAACTCAGAAAACTGCGGACCTTGCGGGCTTACTTCAACTGTTGCCACCATACTGGTCAAACTCCATCTAACAATTATTTCATCTTGAACTGGCAATTATCCTAGGCTTGTTTCACAGGTACCGCAATGCTATAAATTCCAGGCCTCGAACTGGAGTACGAACTATGTCTTTTGCGTTGCGCCAAAAAAGCCGACTCAATGCCGGCTCCTGTAATACTACCTAATTGATCAACGCTAGCTTCTACACCACTACCGCCGTTGATTTAAACTTTGCACGCGTACCCAATACCAGTGTCAAGCCAAAGGCTATGGCAAACGAAATTACCATTCCCACAACGTAGTACCACACACTATCTGGGCTAATGGATATGATACCCGGCAGGCCAGCCGCACCCAACGCTGTTGCCTTGACCTTGAACAGGGTAATGAACGCACTCGCCGAGGCAGCACCAATCACGGCAGCAATGAACGGGGTAGCGATATTTGAGGTTCACGCCAAACATTGCCGGTTCGGTAATACCCAGCAGCGCAGTAACACCCGACGGCATCGCAATCCCCTTGGCTTTGACATCTTTGGTAGTAAACCCAAAGGCCAGACACGCTGCACCTTGCGCCACGTTAGACATGGCGGCAATTGGAAAGATAAAGGTACCACCGGTTATCGCGATGTCCGCCAGTAACTGCGTTTCGAAAGCAATGAAGCTGTGGTGCATGCCGGTAATAACAAACGGCGCATAGACCAAACCAAATAACGCACCACCGATAAAGCCAGCCGATTCGTACAGCCAGTTCAAGCCGTCGCCTAACAGGAAGCCTGCATCACGGGTGATTGGACCGACTAGCGTGAAGGTCAGGAAACCGGTAATGAAAATAGCCAGCATTGGCGTCAACAGGTTATCCAATACCGATGGAACCACCTTGCGCAGTCCATTCTCGACTTTTGCCAGAATGAAGGCAGATACCAGTACCGGCAGTACCGAACCCTGGTAACCCACTTTCTGGATTTCAAAACCGAAGATGTTCCAGACAGGGATATCGCCACTAACACTGGCACCACCGAATCCCCCCCAGCCATTAAGCAGATCCGGGTGAACCATCAGCATACCCAGCGCCGCTCCAAGGTACGGGTTGCCGCCAAATTTCTTACTTGCCGAGAACGCTAACAGAACAGGAAGATAAACGAATGGCGCGTTGGCAAAGGTATTGATCATCGAGGCCAGATCAGCCATTCCCGGGTAGGCATCAATCAGTGACTGGCCGTCAATAAACAAGCCCGTCGCGGTCAAAACATTAAACAGACCCATCAACAAACCACCGGCGACAATGGCCGGAATGATCGGAACAAAAATATCTGACAGCCCTTTTACCGCGCGCTGCACAATATTCTGCTTTTCAGCACCGACAGAAGCGACATCCTTGGTCGACATCTCAGTCTGGCCTGTCTGCTCTGCCATCGCAGCATAGACCTGATTGACAATGCCAGAACCAAAAATGATTTGGATTTGACCCGCCACCTTGAACTGACCCTTCACGCCATCGATGTCATCGATAGCCTTGAGATCTGCTTTGTTCTCATCATGTAACGCCAAACGAAGACGCGTTGCGCAGTGCGCAGCAGCTGCAATATTCTCTTTTCCGCCCAGTTTTTCGATTAATTGTCGGGCAATGACAGGAAAGTCCATCTTATATACCTCCGTCGTGAACAGGATTCACGCTCAGACCGTTTCAATACATCTTAACCCTAAGCTTAGGTCAAGCACTTATGTGGTTTGCATCGTTAACACCCCATCTCGATACTGCGGGGGTGGAGCAGTATTTTTGATTTCGGGAACGTTACCGAAATTAAGTCTTATTGATGAACCTAATTCCGTCAACCCCCCCCTAATTTTCATGTGTGAGGCCGATCGGCCAAAAAAACGATCATTAACTATTTATTGTGATCACCATCACTCAATTAGGGGCCAAAAGCGGATCTCAATTGCAAACTATCCCGAATGTGGATGATCATGACCAAAACAAAGGAGTATTTATGGCGAGCTTACACGACGTCGCGCGTCTAGCCGGGGTGTCTAAGTCCACGGTTTCTAGAGCAATTAATGACGAATATGGCGTAAAAGAAGCCACCAAAATTAAAGTACGCCGCGCGATTGAAGAATGCGGATATGTGGTCAACCAAGTCGCTAAAGATTTAAAATCTAATAAAACCAACTTGATTGGTATCATCGTACCCCCGCGTTGCGTCAAATGCAGTCTCACAAGGCGTTGACGGCCTCAGCAAAACCTTTGAGCAGGCAGGCAAGCACGTATTACTGGCCAACAGCGGGCTAGAAGCAGGCAAAGAGATCCAGTACATCGAGTTATTCAACCAAAAGCGGGTTGAGGGCATTGTGATGTTTGCTACCCATATTGATGATGAGTTGATCACGGCGATCAAGCGATCCAAGGCGCCTGTCGTGTTAATTGGTCAGGACGGCTCAGGCTATAACATTCCCAGCGTCATTCATGATGATTACCGAGTTGGCTACTGCGCAGCCGAACAGCTTCAACGCGCCGGTTGCCGTTCTGTCGGCTTTCTAGGTGTTCAGAGCGACGATATCGCTGTTGACCGCCAGCGCTATGATGGATTTTCTAATGCATTGAATCATTTAGGCTTATCAACACCGCAGTTTCATACTCAAGGCCAATTCTCGATTGATTCCGGCCGCGAGGAAATGACCCGACTACTGGCTGACAATCAACGGCCTGACGGGGGGGTATTCTGTGCCACAGACCGGATTGCCATCGGCGCGATACAGGCCATTACAGCCGTAGGACTCAAGCCGGGCAAGGACATCAAGTTGTCGGTGTCGGCAACGATGAAATGGCGTCAGTTGTTACACCGGGCCTGTCAACTTTTGCCTATGCCTTTGAGCCAGCGGGCAGTAATGCTGCCAAAATGCTACTTGAAATCATTGAGCAAGGTCGAAGTCAGGTTGCCAAGCTGGTATTGGGCTTTGACTGGGTGCCGCGACAGAGCTGCTAAACCGCCCTTCCCCATTTCCAAAGCCACATTCCCGAACTATAGTTCGATCCTCCGCACATTTTTTCGTTGAGCTTTGCGATTATCACAATCGCAACTTGCTTCAACCTCAATTCTGCTCTATTTTTGGAACGTTCCCGAAATATTTAAATCTGCATATTGCTATGCGCAACACCAGCTAGCAATTTAAGGCTATCACCAATGACACTGACAGAACTGATCACCGCTTGCGGTGGCAACGACAATTTACTGCGAGCCCTTCGTGTTGAGGAGCAGGTAATCATCGAGCTGAAGGATCCGTCTCTTCGCTCTTCAGCCGCTGCCGAGCTGCCCTTTAATAACCTGCTATCTCAGCTAAGCTGGCAACCTGAGTCCTTTCTCACGGAGCAGGAATGGCAGCAGCTCGGCCAGTTCATTGAGGCCAACCAACGAAAACAGCTACTAGAGGTTCAGGAAATATCAGCTTCGGCCCATCGTCCTACATGGCATATTGCACCGCCCCCAGGGGCCTACTCAATGATCCAAACGGCTTTATATTCCATCAGGGGCGAGTACCACCTTTTCTATCAGGTCTATCCTTTCGATTGCGACCACAAGGATAAATACTGGGCTCATGTTACCAGCACCGATCTGGTGAGCTGGACGACCCAGCGAATAGCACTGTGCCCGTCAGACTGGTTCGACAGCCATGGGGGGGTATTTTCCGGCCATGCCGTCAGCAATAACGATGAACTGATGCTGTTCTATACAGGTAATGTCCGTATCGGCGAACAACGCGACCGTATTACTACCCAATGCCTGGCAACATCGAAAGATGGCCTTCACTTCATTAAGCATGGACCTGTTATCGACAAACTACCGCCATCAGTGACCCCCCACTGCCGCGATCCGAAACTTGTCCGACACGGTGATCATTGGCTGATGTTGTTAGGCGCCCAACAACAGACAACAGACAACCAGCTTCAAGGCCGCCTTGCCATTTACCGTTCTGATGACCTGTACAACTGGTCCTATAGAGCCTGTACGGCGATGAGCTCGGTCAGTTTGGTTACATGTGGGAATGCCCGGATCTGTTTGAACTAGATGGCCAGCTGGTGGGGAATTATCTGTCCGCAGGGTATTGAATCACCCAGCGAGCACTACAACATTCCTCACCATAACGGTTATGTCAAAGCCGAGCTGGACAGGCAAGACAACCTAACCATGGGTGATTTTGCCACCCTCGATTTTGGCTTTGACTTCTATGCCCCCCCGCAAACTGCCGAAACCCCCCCGGACGGGCGTCGTTTGCTTATCGGCTGGATGGGACTACCCGATGAAACCGAACAACCGAGCAACCAAGATGGCTGGCTTCACCAGCTGACCTGCTTACGTGAACTAAGCTGGGAAAACGGTAAGCTATATCAACGCCCGGCCCGCGAACTGCAAACGCTGCGAGGAAAAGAGCAAGTCACGTGCCTCGCCTTGAATCGTCTTGTCATACACTACAGCTCGACAGCAAAAATTATGAATTGAAAACGACACTGATATGGCCGGAAACTGGGCTGGTAACACTTCGTCTGATGGACAATGGCAAGCAGTACTGCGATTTTGTCCTTGATGCCGATAACCAACGTATTCTGCTCGATCGCAGTCAAGCACTGCCAACTGACGGCGAGCTTGTTCGAGAGATACCGTGGCATAGCGGTAATAATGTTGATGTCCAGGTACTGGCTGATCGCTCTTCACTAGAACTCTTTATTAATGGCGGTGAATACGTCATGACAGCCAGAGTGTTCACGCCCGAGAATGCAACACGCATGCAATTCATTGCCAAGCAACCGCAGCTTTGGCAACCAACAACGTTTTGGGCACTTAACTAACCTTTATAAGAAAAATATAGATTAATAATTTTATATAGTGCTGATGATGTTCCACAGAACTTGCTCACCAGCACTGTAATAGAATAACTAACCTAACCTTCCCTTCTTACTATTTATAATCGTGTGCCTTTCAATACTCGTTGTTAAACTTTAAAATGCAATCTTGGATAAAAAATAATACCCCAGTTGACAGCTAACTTTAATATTGCCCGCAATAAAAAATTCCAATATGTAAGGAACAAGGCTACCGACAATAAGTGCATTGTTTCACATCATACCCTGTTATAATGTTCACAATTTGAATAATGTTTCGCCTGTACCTTTCAACGTTCAGCAATGTAACAAAGAAAAATCACACAACCCCGACAGATTATATCCATAACAATCAGCATCTTAATTTAAAATATCATCTTTCCACCATGGCTATTCATTACCGTTTAACTTAATCAAAGTTACGTAACACTTACATTGGCGCTTTTTTCGTTACCTAAAGAAACTATAAATTACACTATGTTACATCCAGTGTGACGTACAACTCGTAATTATTTTCAAACCTGACATATGATTAGCTACATCAATTGGAGAGACATAGAACGATAGAACTCTAATTAATAAAACTTAAATAAAAGTAGCATTAAGAAGGTTCTTCACGTTTTCGTTAGACGTGTTTTTTGAACAAGGATAATCAGTAGGGTTTATTGGTTTAATACGATTGAATTAATACTCACCTGATATCTTAACAGTTACACCGCTTTATTATTTGTCTAGATCACTCACTAGATATCTTAATTTTAGCGTTACTAAGCATTTTTAATTATATATTTAATCTAAAAATATTGTCATAAAGTTCATAATGAATGGGGGGGGTTCAAATGAACGTTTTTAGTACTATGCAAAAAATGGGGGGGCGTAGCTCATGCTACCTGTAGCATGTATGCCAGCAGCAGGTATCCTTCTAGGTATCGGTGGTAACTCGGAAGTTGCTAAATTCCTACCTGAAATCGTAGCACAGGTAATGACCGAGGCCGGTCTGGGTGTGTTCGCCAACATGGCATTGCTATTTGCCATCGGTGTTGCACTAGGCTTTACCAAAAACGACGGTGTTGCCGCTCTGGCAGCTGGTCTTGGTTACCTAACAATGACCCGCGTACTGGGTGTTGTTGCTGAAGGTACTGATACCGGTGTATTTGGTGGTGTCATCATGGGCTTGGTAGCCGCACAACTTTTCAACAAATATCACGATATTAAGCTACCAACTTACCTTGGCTTCTTCGGCGGTAAACGCTTCGTTCCAATCGTAACCTCACTGGCAGCATGTGTGGTAGCAGCTATCCTTGCTATCGTTTGGCAACCAATCGGTGCAGGTATCCATACTTTCTCTGAGTGGGCTGCATACCAGTCTCCAGAAGTTGCATTTGGTATCTACGGTATTGTTGAGCGTTCTCTAATCCCATTCGGTCTGCACCACATCTGGAATGCACCTTTCTTCTACGAAGTTGGTGAGTTCACAACAGCTGCTGGTGAAGTTGTTCGCGGTGAAATCCCTCGCTACCTAGCAGGTGATGGTACAGCGGGTAACCTGGCTGGTGGTTACATGTTCAAGATGTTCGGTCTACCTGCAGCATGTCTTGCCATGTACGTAACAGCTAAGCCTGAGAACAAGCTAAAAGTTGCTTCAATCCTAGGTTCTGCTGCACTGACATCGTTCCTAACAGGTATCACTGAACCAATTGAGTTCGCATTCCTGTTCGTTGCTCCGATTCTTTACGTTGCTCACGCACTACTAGCGGGTTCTGCATTCGTAGTAATGATTCTGCTAGGCATTAAGCACGGTACTACTTTCAGCCACGGTCTGTTTGACTTTACCCTACTGTTCGGTCAGTCAACTAACGGTTGGTTGCTACCAGTAATCGGTGTTGTCTACGCGGTTATCTACTTCCTAGTATTCGTTACGCTAATCAAAGCGCTTGACCTGAAAACAGTGGGTCGTGAAGACGAAGAAGAGTCTAAGGTTGAAGTAAACACAGGTTCTGACGGCCTTGCTATCGAAATCACTCAAGCATTCGGCGGCAAAGCAAACATCAAAGACCTTGAAGCTTGTATCACTCGTCTACGTGTAACAGTTGTCGATGGCTCTAAAGTTGACACTGCTCGTCTGAAAGCACTTGGTGCAGCCGGTGTATTCGAGAAAGGCGACAACTTCCAGGCAGTATTCGGTACTCACTCTGAAATCATCAAAGGTCAGATGGAAGCACTAGCTTAATACTGAACTCTTTGATTGAAATATTAAACCGGGGCCTTGGCCCGGTTTTTTATGTCTGTCACTTCCCTACTCTGCAAGAAACGCAGTCAGTTCATTGGCTGTAGGCAAGGCCGTCATTGCCCCCCTTTGCGGTTGTGGCAAGCGCACCACAGGCATTGGCTTGCTTGATAATATCCAATAGTTTATCTGCCTGCTGCCAGTCATCACTCATAGCAAGGCCAGCTAGCAAGCCCCCCCCGACAAAAGCATCACCGGCACCTGTTGTATCAACCGGGCTAACAGGACGTCCCGCCACCAGTTGCTGACACTCAGCCTGGACCACCAGCGCCCCTTTTTTGCCCTGGGTAATAATCACCAACGGTAGATTGAAACTCTCGTGTAACCAAACCAGTGCCGACTGCAGACAGTCTTTTTCCGTAATAAACAATAGCTCGTCATCGGAGAATTTCACCACGTCAGCCTGCGCAACGGCTTCCAGTACCATCGGCTTCAATTCTTCGGGCTTTACCCACACTTCTTCTCGTAGGTTTGGATCAAACGAAACAAAACCACCGGCCGCTCTCATTGCTTTCATCGCATTAAGGGTTGTCGAACGAGAAGGCTCATTCGCCAAAGCGATTGAGCAAACATGCAGCCATTCACCCGGCTGGAATGCAGGTACGTCTTCCGGCACAGTAAACTGATCAGCACTTGGCTTAACCATAAAGGTGAAGCTACGCTCACCATCGTCATCCAAATCGACTATCACAGTAGAAGTACGCTGATGAGCATCTAGGATCATCTTTTCGGTATTCACTCTTTCAGCAGTAAGCACCTCTTTCATAAAACGCCCTAACGGATCTTCTCCGACACGACCGAAGAAAGCACTATCGCCGCCAAGACGTGAAACTCCCACCGCGACGTTGGCCGGCGCACCACCCGGACACTTCAGATAAGTTTCTGCTCCCTCAGGGATCAAATCAACCACTGCATCCCCAGTAACCCACACTCTAGCCATCTTGTTCAACTCCAAAAATTTAATCAGCCCCCCCATTATTGCTAAACCGTTTTAGCCAAACAATGGAAACCGTATCAATACCGAATTAAAATGTGATCTAAGTGTGGTTTCCTGCCATGTAAAAGCCAACAATACTATAAAGGGCTATATTCAAAGCCTGTCATAAATTGTTATCATTTGGAAAAATAGTGTAACAAAAAATTACACTCACCCGTCCAATAGATAAGAGACCAACCTTGGCATGAATCACGCCAGCCTTCTCGCTCTAACCCACAATGCCACCTTGCTGTTGGCAATGATTTTTATCTACGACATGGCAACCAGTCGCAGCCGTAACTCGTTCGACTCGCTCTGGAAGGTCTTCATGGGCTTTGCCCTAGGGCTGATCGGCACTGTCATTATGCTCACGCCATGGGAGTATGCTCCGGGAATAATATTTGATACTCGCTCGGTACTACTCAGTATCTCCGGCCTTTTCTTCGGCCCTATCCCCACAGTAATTGCGATGGCAATGACCGCCACCTTGCGTCTTTACCAAGGTGGTGAAGCAGCAATAACCGGCGTTACAGTTATCATTGCTTCTGGCGCTCTGGGAATAGCCTGGCACTATTACCGCCGCCGTCCGTTAACAGAATTATCCACCCGCGAGATTTACATATTCGGGATCATTGTCCACACCGTTATGCTGGCGCTGATGTTCACACTGCCTTTCAATGTAGCATTGCAGGTGCTCTCGAATATTGCCTTTCCGGTATTGCTCATTTATCCGCTGATAACTGTTGCAATGGGGGATGCTGTTTGTCCGGCGGCTACAAAGAGATCAAACATCTGAAGCATTGAAAGAGAGTGAATTCCTGTTTCGTTCCCAATTTGATCTGGGCAACATAGGGATTGCTATCACTCATCCCAAAAAAAATTGGCTGCGTGTTAACCCACGGCTGTGCGAAATGCTGGGCTACAGCGAAGATAAGCTACTTCACTTAACCTGGCCTGAACTCAGCCACCCCCGATGATTTGCAGCTAGATTTGAAACAATTTGAGCAAATGATGGCTGGTGAAATTGACGGCTATTCGTTGGATAAACGTTTTATCCGCAACGATGGCGATATTGTCTATGTTCATATGACAATTGCCTGTTATCGGGTCAAAGGGAAAGTCCAGTTTGCGATTGCCGGTATGTTGGACATCACCGAGCGCAAGCTTGCCGAAGAATCCATGCAGCTGGCCTCTATGGTCTACCAGAACAGCAGCGAGGCTATGGTTGTTACCGACAGCGATGGTGAAATCATTACTACGAACCCTGCCTTTACTGAGATTACCGGCTACTCGCTGGCTGACGTAAAAGGCAAAAGCCCCCCAAACTGCTGGTATCGCGTCATCAGAGCGACAATGTCATACAAGACATGCTACGGACCCTCAATAACAACGGACATTGGCAAGGTGAGATCCAAAAGCACCACAAAAGTGGAAAAACATATACTGCCTTACTGACGGTCAATTCCATTTACAATAGCGACGGCGCAACGCATCGCAGGGTAGCCCAATTCTCAGATATTTCAGACAAGAAAAAGTCTGATGAAATCATCTGGACCCAAGCCAACTTTGACGCATTGACAGGCTTACCCAACCGCCATATGTTCCTTAACCAACTGGATCAAGAAAAGAAAAAAGCGCGCCGGGCTAACCGACCAATGGCCTTGTTATTTCTTGACCTAGACCATTTTAAGGAAGTCAACGATACCCTTGGACATAACATCGGTGACCAGCTGCTTGTCGACGTTGCACAGCGCCTGCGCAACTGTGTCCGCGATACCGATACCGTTTCACGCCTAGGCGGTGATGAGTTTACGGTGATTCTCAGCGAACAAGACAATACTCACAGTGCAGAACACGTAGCGCAAGAAATCCTCTACCAATTTTCTGTCCCATTCACGCTGGGTGTTGAGACTATCTATATTTCACCGAGTATTGGCATTACCCTCTACCCTGAAGACGGAATGAAAGCCGATACCCTGCTGAAAAACGCCGATCAGGCCATGTATGCAGCCAAAGAGCAAGGGCGTAACTGCTACCGCTATTTCACAACATCGATGCAGGAAAAAGCACTATACCGTCGACAACTGGCTAATGAACTGCGGCTTGCACTTAACAGCAACCAATTACAGCTTCACTATCAACCCATCGTCGAGCTGGCAACAGGATACATGACAAAAGCCGAAGCGCTGATCCGTTGGCAACATCCGGTTCTCGGTATGGTCAGTCCGGCAGAGTTTATTCCGGTTGCAGAAGAAACCGGTATTATTATCGAACTCGGTGACTGGGTTTTCCTCCAGGCAGCCCGCCAGACGGCCAAGTGGCGAGAACTGCATCACCCTGATTTTCAGATCAGTATTAACAAATCCCCGCTGCAGTTCCGCGACAAGGGAAATGACATCTCACGATGGCTAGACCACCTCCACTTACTAGGTCTACCGGGACAAGCCATTGCGATTGAGATCACCGAAGGACTACTGCTTGATGCCAGCACAACAGTCACTGACAAGCTGCTTGAATTCCGCGATGCCGGCATTGAAGTCTCACTCGATGACTTTGGCACCGGATACTCTTCGCTTTCCTACATAAAAAAGTTCCACGTCGACAATATCAAAATCGATCAGTCATTTGTCCGTAACCTTAAACCTGATTCCGAAGACTTAGCAGTATGTGAAGCCATTATTGTTATGGCGCATAAACTTGGTTTAAAAGTGGTCGCCGAAGGAATTGAAACCAATGAGCAACGCGCCTTGCTGGCCGCTGCAGGCTGTGATTATGGTCAAGGAAGCCTATTTTCTATGCCACTATCGGCAGAAAAATTCAAAACGCTGCTCTCTCCACCAGAAATGGCAATTTAACCCGGAAAGGAACTTAAAATGGCTTATACCTATCGGGATTAGTTATTCGCCCCATTTAAACGAGCGCTGCAGGAACGGCATGGCGCTGTGATCGACAATATCTCCGTGCGCCATTACGATCCTCTCTGGTTGTCTATTTATCGGTCTAATCCCTCCAATGACAAATCAATACTTTGCTTTGTATAACAAATTTAACGCGATGAACTTAAGAGTTTTCAAAACAAAGAGTTATATCACAACCATTTATTTACCACACTTTAGAATCGCACCTCCATAGCATTTCTTTAATGGAATTAATTGTGGCAAATCATTCATCTAGCACGCGCTTACCATTCTTTAGTGAAGCTGTATTTTTACTCTCATTTATTACCTTATCTCTGATTATTGGCATCATGGTATTCAACCTTGACGTTCATATTCTACTGATTGTTTCCGTTGTATTAGCAATGCTATTTTGCTGGCGATGTGGTTATAACCTTGATCAACAAATTGAAGTCATGGGCGAAAGCCTTAAAAACGCCACTGGCGCGATGTTTTCATTTCTTCTTATTGGCATGATCATCGGGATATGGATCTTGGCCGGAACCATTCCGGCTTTGATTTACTATGGGCTAGACATGGTATCGCCCGAACTCTTCCTTCCGGCAGGTTTTCTGGTGTGTTGCGGGATAACCTACGCAACAGGCACTAACTGGGGTGCAGCTTCAACAATCGGGGGTAGCACTGATCGGTATGGGGGATCGGCTTGGGCGTGCCGCTTCCTATTATTGCCGGAATGATCATTTCGGGCGGCGTATTCGGCGTCAATCTATCTCCGGTCTCAGATGTCACGATTCTCGCCTCGGCCACCGCCGGAACCAGTGTTGGCAATCACCTCAAAGCCGTCAATAAGGTCAACAAAATCGTGTTGGTGTTATCTGCGGTTGCTTACTATTTCATGGGCGTCTTTTATGTCGGTACAGAAACAGGCGGAACTGGGCACATTGCTGAGTTGCAAACAACACTGAGCCAGACATTTGATATGAACTTGGTAGTACTGGCACCGATAATCATTACATTGGCTATGACGTTCGCCAAAATCCCCTCGCAGATCGCACTATTTGGGGGGCGTTGTGGTTGGTGCGCTTGTCGCCGGTTTGCTGCAACAAAATAGCCTGACCGATATCTTCGCAGCCTTAAACTACGGGTTCACCCAGTCTACAGGCTCCGAACTGGCGGATAAGCTACTGATGCGGGGCGGTATCCAGAGCATGATGTGGACCTTCTCTCTTGCTTTTGTCGCACTGTGCATGGGCGGACTGCTGGAAAAGGCCGGCTTCCTTGCTGTCCTGATGGAAAAAATCCTGCCGCGAGTCAAAAGCAACGTTAGCCTTGTATTCACCACATTGTGTACCTGCGTATTAGCCAATGTCGCCACCAGCGAAGTCTACCTATCGATGATCCTCAATGGCTCGCTGTACAAAGGTGTGTACGCTGAACGTGGATTCAAGCCTGAAATGCTGAGCCGACTGCTGAGCGAAGGCTCGATGACCTCCGGAATGTTGTTGCCATGGACAACTGCGGGCGCATTTATGACAGCAACACTGGGTGTCAGCCCATTAGTCTATGCCCAGTATGCTGTGTATGTATGGCTAACGCCGATTGTATCGCTGATGTTAGTGGGGATGGGGAAAACCTTAATTAAAAGTGAAGCATCCCCTGCTGAATATTGTGTTCCACAAGACGCAAAATCCTAAACCAGGCAAAAGCATTCGTCTTATTTCGAGGTACTAATGTTCAGTCAATCAAAGTTACGGCCAGCTCAGACAGAAGTCACTACCACAAGCTGTGCCCTCTGCGGCAGCGGATGTCGGTTAAAAATTATCACCGCCTCTGATGGCAGTCGCCGCGTCGCTGGTGACCGACACGATCCCATATCCGGAGGCCAGCTTTGTCGCAAAGGCCTACATGCGTTGGAGCTGATGAACCACCCCCCAACGGTTAACCCAACCGATGAAGCGAGTGGGCAGGCGTGGCGAGGGAAAATGGAAAACCATCAGCTGGCAGGAGGCCATTGAGTTCACGGCTAAACAGCTAACGGCTTCACAACAACAATGGGGGCCAGAATAGTGTCTTTATGGCCTATGGCTACTCAAAAGACTTTATATATACCCAATTGCTAAGGCTGGCCAATGGCTTACAAACCGTTAATATCGTCGGGGCCGGAAACCGTATGCTGGGGCACCGACCAAACTCGGCCGCGAATATACCCTCGGCTACAACCCATCTCATGATATCAACGAGCAGACGCGCTGTATTATGCTTTGGGGGGTCAATAAATACAAAACCCGTTTTAGCGATGTAAAGCAGCTTAATGTTGCGCTGAAAAGTGGCGCAAAAACGGTGTGCATTGATCCGCAATACACCCGCCACGCTAAAAAAGCCAACCATTGGCTGCCAATTAAGCCGGGGGCAGATCTGGCCTTGGCACTCGCACTACTTAAAATCATTATCGATGAGCAGCTTTACGACCATGAATTTGTCGCCCAATGGTGTGAGGGGTTTTGATCAGCTCAAACAGCACCTGGCTCGCTATGATCTCGAACAACTGGCACAAAAGGTACAGATCAGTTCAGCAGAAATTCTGTCAGTTGCCCGCCTGTACGCGCAATCCAAGCCCGCCGTAATTATCAGCGGCAATGCCCTTGATCACAACAGCGACAGTTTTCAGGTCAACCGCGCCATTGCCATGCTAATGGCGATCACCGGCAATCTGGATATTCCCGGCGGCCAATTCCAGAGCCACGCACCGTCTCTCGTATCTGGCCGCTGGCCTTATGACGACAAGGAAGTACATGCCCTGTCGACGCAGAAGCGGGCATGCAGTGCAGGAACGCCAGTACTGCCGGAATATTTCCGCGCAACCAACCAAGGGATCACCCGGGCAATACTGCACAGTGTCCCGATGCCGATAAAGGCGGGATTGGTGATGGGTGCCAACCCGCTGCTCAGTTGGCCAGACACCCATGCCGTCCATCAGGCATTGTCGGCACTTGATTTCTTGGCGGTGTCAGAGCTTTTTATGACCCCCCCGACGGCGATGATGGCAGATATCGTTTTCCCCGGCAGCCAGTTTTATGGAGTATGAGGGAATAACACAGGGACTTGACGGTTCAGTGCGCTACCAGCCCAAGCTGGCACAGACAGGCAATGCACGCCCTGATCATCAGATCGTAGCTGCCATTGGTGAGACTATGGGGCGTTCTCGATCCTCAGTCAGATACCGCCTACTGGATGATTTCCTTCAACCCGGAGGCTGGATTTTGCCACCGTCAAGGCACAACAAGTGTGCTTCCTCCCGCATCGCCTCACCGATACCGTAAGTACTTAACCGACGGCTTTCCGACTCACACGGGGAAAAGTTGAGCTCTACAGTGCCGTTCTTGCCGCCATGAACGCGGATCCGCTACCGGTATACCGGCCGATGGCTGCAGTTGATCCGACATTTCCTTTGCGTTTAACCACCGCAAAATCCAAGCACTACATGTTCTCCCATGGCCGCCAGATCTCGCCGCTACGAAATGCTCACCCTGAACCTTTAGCTCGTGTGCATCCGGAGACGGCTGCACAGTTAGGATTGAAGGAAGGACAAAATGTGAGAATTGAAACGCCCAACGGACGAGCAATTTACCAAACCCTCAAGTTTGATACGTATTTATCACCGACGGTGGTCGTGGCAGATTTGAGCTGGTGGTATCCGGAGCAGGGAGAAGCTACGCTCGGCGGGGGGGTATTTGAATCCAACTACAATGTCCTGACCTCAATCGATGATGATGGCAGAGGACAGGGTGAGGCAGGTAGCTTTAATATCAACGGATTGCCGTGTCGGCTATGCGGTATTGAATAAATTGGCTTAAAAAATCCGGTCAAAATATCCATAAAAAAAGGCTGCCCAAACACATATCGGGCAGCATCAACATATCAACTAGCAATAGGCTCGATTACAGCGGCCAGTGGTCAAAATAGATATGACTAGCCTGCCAGTCTACTTTTTCCTGATTGTCGGCTAGCAGCATCTTGGCAACAGTGAAAGAGAACTCAAAGCTAACGCCCAGCCCCTTACCGGTAATGAAATTATCCGTTACTACCACTTTCTTATCGAGATACTGGCCATCCGAGAACTTCTCAGCCAGCTTATCACCCGTGGTGTATGCCCTACCTTCCAGCAGATTATGCGCTGCCAATACCTTGGCACCCGATGAGCATAAGGCGCAGATATACTTGCCTTCACTGATATGACGCTTGAGAAAATCTATCACCATCGGATTAGCCGACAGATTATCCGTCCCTTGCGGGCCACCCGGCATCATGACAGCGTCATAGGTATTGTCGTAACAGTTCTTCAGGACATCATCGGCGGTAATTCGAGTTTCAAAGTACGTATTCAGTGCTGTCGTTTCCATGCACGACAATACGGTGACCTTGATATCCAGCCGACGCATAATATCGATAAAGACAACGGCTTCACCTTCTTCAAATCCGTCAGCCAATAAGACGGCAACGTGCTTTTCTGTCATCATCAAGCTCCTAGGCGTTTACTAACTTGCAGGTCTCACGAACGTTGCTGGCAATCGTTTCCCAATCGTTATCACGAATAGCTGCCGTTGGTGCAATCCAGGTCCCACCACAGGCAATTACCTGAGGAATGGCCAGATAGTCCATCAGGTTTGTCGGCTTTACCCCGCCTGTAGGCATCAGTTGAATATTGCCGTATGGACCGGTCAACGACTTCAGCATGTTAATACCACCAGAGGCTTCAGCCGGGAAAAATTTCAATGCTGTCACACCCAGCTCCAGTGCCTGTTCGACTTGGCTAGGGCTATTCACACCCGGAATAATTTTTACACCTTTTTCTCGGCAATATTTCACCGTTGTCGGGTTGAAACCCGGACTGACAATAAAGTCAGCACCTGCTTCTACAGCCAGATCCACCTGTGCAGGAGTCAACACCGTACCTGCACATAGGATCAAATCAGGCAGTGCCTCGCGGATCAGTCGAATAGACTCCGCAGCCGCTTCACTTCGGAAGGTAATTTCCGCAGCAGGCAAACCATTGTCACTCAGTACCTGGGGCCAGCTTTACTGCATCTTTGGCATCTTCAATCTGGATGACTGGCATCACTCGTAGTGCACGTAATGTTTCAATCCACTTATTGTTCATATCAAATACTCATTAGTTCCGTAATATATCGAGTCTGATCCAACGGGATAATCGCACCTTTATGCTGGATAACCCCGGGCCGCTAACTTATTTCCCCCCCAATGGCAACACTCATCTATTTCCATTCCCATGCTCCAAGCTGCCAGAAAGCCCGCATTGAATGAATCGCCAGCTGCTGTCGTATCGACAACGTTATCCACGTTGTTACCAGCGGCAATACCGTTGAGACCGTATAGCGACCACATTGCCCCTTCGCTACCGAGCTTAACAACAACCTGCTTGACCCCCATAGAGTGCAACCGCTTGGCAATAATACCGGCCGGGGAGTTCTTCATACCGAGCAGCAAATCCTCATCCTCAGCAGTAACCAAGGCAATATCGCTTAGCTGGTAAAGTTTGCCTAACCATTCACAGGCATCAGAGCCACTGTTCCATAACCGCGGCCGATAATTGGAGTCGACGGCGATACGAACACCACTTTGCTTGAGCTGCTCCAGCGCCAGCAACAAGGAACGCTTGTCCTGATCCGATAAAATAGCCAGTGAAATACCTGAAAGATAGACAAGATCAAACGCTTTTAACGTCTCGACAACACAGGGAAAGTCACGGTGCTGGCACAGTTGCCGGGCCGCAGACTCATTGCGCCAATAATGGAAGCTTCGTTCGCCTTGCGGATCAATTTCAATGGCATACATACCCGGAAGCTTTCCATTTACCTCGAGCACCATTGAAGTATCAATACCTTCGGTTTGCCATGCCGATACCATCTGACGGCTATAGGTATCTTGACCAAGCCCGGTCACATAGCTGGGGGCCAGCCCCCCCGGCACCAAGCGAGACAGATAAACTGCGGTATTGAGCGTATCACCACCAAAATTTTGCTCCTGAGTGGAAAATGGCTGGCCACTCAGTTCAATCATACACTCGCCAATAATGGCGATTTTCTTCTGCTGAAACTTCGGAGTTGAAGCCATTTGTTTGCTATCCATTTCTTGTGATTACAACTTACCGGCGCTATCGCATACTGCGATTTTCTCCATTACCACTTTCTTCATCGCTTCTTTACCAGGAACAATGTAGTGGCGAGGATCGTTGGCGTTCGGGTTTTCAATAAAGTACTGCTTTACTGCATCAGAAAAGGCAATTTTCAGCTCAGTGGCAACGTTAACCTTGGTGATACCCAGCTCGATGCAACGGCGTACATCAGCATCAGGAACGCCGGATGCACCGTGAAGCACCAATGCACATCTGTTTTACCGCGGATAATACCCAAACGGTCAAAATCCAACCGAGGCTCTTCTTTATACATTCCGTGGGCAGTACCAATCGCTATCGCCAGTGAATCAATACCTGTCTTGGTCACGAATTCCAATGCCGCTTCTGGATCGGTATACAATGCATCTTTGGCATCAACAACCAGATCATCCTCCTGCCCCACCGAGACGGCCCAGTTCCGCTTCTACTGAACAGTCCCAGCGGTGACAGAATGAAACCACTTGTTTAACCAATTCGATATTGCTTTCAAAATTAAGGTGCGAGCCATCAATCATTGCAGATTTGATCCCAGCCTCAACCTTGTTACGGATATCCGAGAAAGACTCGTGGTGATCAAGATGCAAAGCAATCGGCATCTCATAACGTTTGGCAGCCTCTTTACATATACCGACTAAGTAGTCAGTACCAGCATAGGAAAACGTACCCGGTGTACCGGCAAGAATAACAGGCGATGCCATTTCAGATGCTGTTTCAACGACAACCTGGACAGTTTCCAGGTTATGAATATTAAACGCAGGAACAGCATAGCCGCCTAGCTGCGCTTTGTGGAGCATTTCGCGAGAAGAAACCAGAAACATATAGAACCTCAAAACCTTCGTTAGCTTTCGCTTTAATGATATTTGAAAACAAAAGCAAATAAAAAGATCTAGATCACATAAATACTTTCAAAGCGAAAGTTTACGAAATCAAAAGAAATGAAACATTTTCGAGGTGTAACAGGTAACCCCCCCCTTACGAAGTAGGTTATTTTTCGGCCTCTCAGCACGCCCCCCACCAGCTTTTCCAGTATCCGTTTAGGCCATGACTGTCGCTCCAAGCGCCGAGTAAGGGGGTGATTGGTCCGAGGTATAGTCACTATGAAAGATCGCCACCACTTCTTTCGTTTTGAAAGTCCCTATAATACTTGCTTCAATAGCAGGGATTTCAAATGAAAAATCACCTTTTTCAATTTCTAGCGGAGCCTCATCTGTCTGCCATAAACCTGACCGAGCACCACTGAACAAGGCAATGTTCAGCGCTCGCAACGACCAAAAGCTACTGGCCGGCCCGCTGTAATTGTCCACCAGCCGTGGATCATCGACAAAAACACCCTGTGTAGGTGCTCCATGCTGAAAAGCTCCCCTGACTAATGAAATATTCAAGACTGGTTCGAAATGCTCGTTTTGCTTCTCCGACAGAAAGACAAGGATCTGGCGTGTCTATTGCCGCCAGCAACGGTGCAGAAGCCGCCAACCGGTAACACACGCTGCGCCCCAAAGAACGGCAGTCCTTCGGCCGTAAAGAAATAGCGAAATTTTTCCACAAACGTCGAGAGGCTGTAACGGATAAACTCAGAATCGAATGCCGGATCTATCTGATCCAGCCAATACAGCGAATAGAAAAAACCCCAGGCATTGTAATAGTCATAGTTGCCACGGGCACCATCGCGAAACCAGCCGTCCCCGACGTAGAACTCCTTGATACGAGCATATTTGTCGTGGGCAATAGTATCTTCACCTGTCAATGCTTTAAGCACCAACTGGACAGTAAGCGAAAAAAGGTGCCAGTTATTATCGACTGTTTGGCAGGTATTAACCTGCTTGAACCACGCCGCAATCTGCTGTTGCTGAATCGAACTAAAACTACCCCAAACCCAAGCCTTGCTTAGCCAAAGGGCAAGCGCCAAGTCAGCACTTTCGCAAATTCGCTGGTCGTAGTCATGTAACTGTCCCCAGTACCCTTTGTGTTCAGGATTCGTGCCGGCAAGAAATGCCGCTCGCAGCAACTCGGCCACGTCTATCGCTTTATTGTTCAGCCCGGAGATCACCGTCGTTGTCTCGCCGTTGGCATGCAACCATGCGGCAAGCGTCGGAAGTACCCTGCTGACACCTTCCATCGCATCCGTTCTGGCCGTTTGCTGGCTCGGGCGACCGGGATAATAGGCATGGGTATAGTCCCAGACAGCGTAGTGTTCGAAAGCTTCGGTGATGTAACGAACCAACTGCTCACACTGTTCTTGCAGACTGACCTGATAAGTATCTGAATTCGAGTCAAACACCTGCCTAATTGCTTCGTCATGTCTGCTGTAGGCAGGCTTTTTATATCGTAGCCGGATCAGATTCTCTTTGAGCAGTTTCAGATACATGGCAGCATCAGGATGCTCGTAGGGGATTGTCGGGCGAGGCTGGGCACTGATTTTTTTTGCATGATTATTTATCTCACTCATTCACACAAGAAAAGGGGCCTCTTGCGAGGCCCTTCATCATGGTTATTTGGCCGACTCCGTTAAGATTTCATAACGGTCCTGTCCCCCCCATGCAACCGGTGCCGGTTTGTCTTTTATCCAGTTATAAAAGGCTGTCTTCAGCTCTTTCACTTTCTCAGGATGTTTATCCGCCAGGTTAATCGACTCCGCAGGATCTTGAGCGTAGTTATATAGCTCGTACTCACTGTTGCCATCATCGTAATAATGCAGCGACCATTTCTGATCTTTAATTGCCCACTCACCTTTCGAACGCTTTTCAGTGTGCTTGCTCGGAATAAACTCATTGGTTTCGAAAGTGATCCATTTCCAGTAATTGCTCCAGAAATATGCATTGCTTGAATCATAATGCAGCGCACGCGGCCCGGCCCAGTAAAGGTACTTGTGAGGCTGCTGCTTCTCGCCATTCAATAACGGCATGATATTCTGACCATCTACTTTCATTCTTTCAGGAATTTGAATACCTGCAGCCGTAAGCGCTGTCGGCAAAATATCCATGGCTGAGATCATCGTGTTATCGACACGGCCTTCAGGAAGAACACCTTTCCAGTGCGCGACAAACGGGACATGAACTCCACCACGGTAACGCTGCCCCCCTTGAACGCCCCCCGGTTCATGCCATTCATCGGCATTGGGGATTCATGTACAGCACCATTGTCCGACAGGAAGAAAATCAAGGTATTTTCGTACTCACCCCATCTCTTTTAGCTTATCAATAACCTTACCAATCCCTTCATCGGACGCATTGACGTGGGCGTAGTATTTATCCACCTCGACGTTGCCGGTATTAAAACGCTCCATAAATTTAGCTGGTGCCGCCTGCTCTAGCGGAATATGAGGCACACTGTAGGCAAGATTGATAAAAAACGGCTGATCGTTATCGTTGGCTTTTTCGATAAAATTGATCGCTTCATTGGTGAGGTTATAAGTCATGTAACCCGGTGACGGAACATTCTCACCGTTTCTGAAAACAGTCGGTGAGTTATACAGCGCCGCTCCCGATACATAATAACTATAGGAGTAGTCAAATCCGCGTTCTTCCGGTCCATATCCAGGCTCGGCGATTGAGATCTGGTTGTCATGGTAATCACGGCTCTGCAGATCTTTCGGCTTGAACTCCTTACGCACCTTGGCGTTATGATATTTACCAATATTTGCCGTGGCATAGCCATTTTCATTCATCAGCGCAGGCAGTAATTTGATATCCAGCGGGATCCCCCAGCTTGGCATCATCATTACTGTAAGTGCCGAAGCTATGCGGAAAACGCCCGGTCATCATACCGGCACGAGACGGACCACAAACCGGGGTTGCCACGTAGGCATTGGTCATCCTGACCCCCCCTTCGTTAGCCAACAAGGTAATATTCGGCATCGAACGCTTGGCAGCGTCATATAGCCTGTCGAAATCACCATCGTAACGCATAGGCACAGGTCGCTTGGCTAGCGTATCCTTGTCGATATTATCCATCGCAAAGTCTAATTGCGCCAAGCCTAAATCATCCATCACGATTAATAGGACGTTTGGTTGCTCAACCTTCTCTGCTGCCAGCGTCATTACCGGTGATATTGCACAGGCAGCAGCCACAAGGCCTGCCAGTACCGTCTTCTTGTTTGAGGACAGTCTCATTGTTCACTCCTTTTTAATTAAAACGTATTAATGTGCATCCATGTTTGCCAGTAACGGCATCACACTGGCTGCCACTCCCCCCGCGCTGTATTTCCTGCACCATGAGGTGCATTGCCGGAGCGGTATGCCTGAAGATCTGTTGATAGGAAGCACACAGGTAATTTTGTTTGTGCTTTTCCCCTGCAATCGGGTGATACGGTGCTTGGGACAGCCGCCATGGCACAGCGCCCTGAGTTCGCACTGCTGACACTGGCTGGTAAGCTTGGTCGATTTGGCGCTGCCAAAGCGCTGTTGCTGCTTGCTGGTCGCGAGTTTTCCGATATTAGTGAGGGCAATATTACCGAGCGATTGGCCGGATAAACGTAGTGATCACACGAATAGAGATCACCATTGGCCTCGATCACCATTGCCTGACCACACTCTTTAGCCTGAACGCACACCGAGGCGGGATAGCCCATCCACGTCGCCAGCATACTGTCAAACATACGGACAAAAATGCGGCCGACATCCTCTTTGATCCACTCGTCAAAGATCGCCGCCATAAACTGGCCATAGCCGTGGGCAGGTACGGAGAAGTGGGTCAATGTGGCATCAGCGGTTGGCGAATAATGGCCACTATTATTCTGCTGGCAATGCTGCTCAACTTCGACAATCGGAATAAACTGCAAGTGCTCGGAGCCTAGTGCCTTTAGCGTATGATAGGTCTCCTTGCCCTTGTTCCAGTTCTGATCATTGATAACAGTGAGTGTGTTGAATTGGACGTTGAACTCTTTCAGCAGTGAAATAGCGTGCTTTACCCGCTCAAACGTCGGTTTACCGTTAACCGAAATCCGGTACTTATCATGCACCTCGGGCGCACCATCGACCGAAACACCAATTAAGAAGTTATTGTCGGCAAAAAACTGCGCCCACTGACGGTTAATTGCGACGGCGTTGGTCTGAAAACTGTTAGTGATCGTTTTACCGTCAGCATACTGCTGCTGATATTTAACCACGTTACGGTAGAAATCTAGCCCGGCTAGCGTTGGCTCTCCTCCCTGCCAGGCAAAATCAATCTCGTCTGTATCCTGGGAACCAATATAGTCACGTACATAGCGTTTGAGTACAGCATCCGACATCTGCTCGGCAGTCGCTACCGATTGAGGCTTTTTCTCTGCAGGTTGCTGCATCATCTGCTCTTTTTCGAGATAAAAGCAGTAATCACACTTCAGGTTGCAGCGATAACTTGCCGGTTTTGCCATCATGTGAAAGCGGGCTTGCTTTGGGTGTGATATCGCCATGTAACGTTCCTTTCGTTCCGCAGTTCAAAATAACTGAAAGGCAATATACGTAAATGAACGAAAGATTAAAGAGATAAAGATCACACCAACAAAAACATATGAAAGTCTTCGTAAGCCAATTTATTGTGATATATATTCAACAAACAATAACAAAAGACTTCGAAAGCCAAGGTATGTAGCAGAACGTGAATCCGATCAAAAAACAACCACAAAACTTCCACTAACCTTTCGTTCCAAAATCACAACATGAAAGGAAAGACAAAAGTGAAAGCATGGAAAAAACCTAATTACCTCACCCTATGCATAATTTTCGCCCTTGGCGGATGCGGAAACGAAAGCATTCAAAACACAAATGGCCTAACCAATTCAGGTTCTTCCACAAACGTGGAAAGCAAGCAAGGAATTGAAGGAAAAGGAGCACAACTTGAGCCCGGTGGCTATATGTACTTTTTCGAGAATGGATTACCGCAGGCTATCACTTCCTCATCAACGACACCGCTTGCTATCACTGATGAGCATTTCAAAGATGGCTCCCATTCCCTAAAATGGGCCTATAGCCCCCCCAACAGCCAGCTAAGATTCCACCAAAAAATCAATTATGCTGATGATGACAGTGAAATTACACCTTATACCTTTATGGCCTGGGTCTATAACGAGCAGGCTTCTGACAACACAATAACCTTCCAGTTTGGCAAAAACGACAGCTCACAAGCTCAGTTTTCCTATTCCCTGAACTTCGAGGGCTGGCGAGGAATATCTGTCCCCTTCAGGGATATGGACGGAACACCGACAGCCGGCATGAACCGATTAACAATTACAGCACCAGACCTAGCCGGCTCGCTGCTTTTCGACCAAG
>LLEM01000058.1_pt1 | contig 25991 bp, 34 predicted proteins | sample 595841 | NCBI WGS metagenome assembly LLEM01 (sample SAMN02919313, study PRJNA255460) | bioreactor metagenome | biome: chemostat; feature: culture 2012_10.2; material: sediment; isolation source: day64 10degC chemostat 2012 inoculated with Wadden Sea sediment taken from... | place: Germany: Bremen ...
CCCTGCACTGAGCTCGCGACTATTACAATCGGGATGGCTTTGGATATCGGGGGGGTATCACTCAGATCTCCTTTGCCGTCAATCGCCACCAGTGGATTGGTCTCAGGAAAATACGCCGCGATATTGCCAGAGGGGGGGATATCATAAGCCACTAATTTAAAACCAAAGACCTTGCGCTCTATCCCATCAGGCCACAATGACTCAACATCAACCAGATCATTGTTTTTCATACCAAGAGCAGCAATGTCATTAGCGTTGATTAATAGGACTTTACGCTCGCCAGAAATCCCGCGGTATCGGTCTTCAAAACCATAGATAGTTGTATTGTACTGGTCATGCGAGCGCATGGTCTGTAATACAAACACAGGGTCTTTGCTCAGTTCACGCAGGTTCGCAGGCAACAAATGCTGCGGTAAATCGTGATGCTTGAATTGCGCTTTTTTCGATAGTGTTTGCCATCGGCGCTCAGCCGCGCTATTTCCAAGGTAAAACCCGCCAGGCTGTTTGATTTTATCATTGACCTTAGTAAACCCCGGAATGACCTTGGCGATTAAGTCCCGAATTCTGTCATAGTCATCAATTAACCAGCTCCAGTCCACCGGATCCTTACCAAGGGTGGCTTCTGCGATCCCTGCGACAATCGCAGGCTCAGAGCGCATTTCAGCCGTTTCACTTTCCACCACACCAGCAGATGCGTGAACCATGCTAAACGAGTCTTCGACTGTTACACACTGCGGCCCGGTTACTTGCATATCAACATCCGTTCGTCCCAGGCAGGGTAAAATCAATGCCTCTTGCCCCCGGGATCAAATGGGTACGGTTTAACTTTGTCGCAATATTCACGGTCAGTGAACAATTGGAAAGAGCCTGCTGAGTTAATGACGTATCAGGGGTTGCTGCCGCAAAGTTACCCCCCAATCCGATAAACACCTTACTCTCCCCCGCCAACATTGCCTTAATAGCATCGACGGTATTATGCCCTCGCTCAGTAGGTGGTTTGAAGTCAAAAACCTCGGATAAGGTTTCCAGGAATGTCGCACTAGGTTTTTCATCAATCCCCCATGGTACGGTCGCCCTGTACGTTACTGTGCCCTCGCACAGGACAAAGGCCAGCGCCTTGCTTTCCCAATTGGCCAAACAGCAACTGCAGGTTGGCAATCTCCTGGATGGTCTTTACCGAGTGCTTATGCTGCGTTATACCCATCGCCCATGTGATAATGACATTATTCGCCTGTCGGTATGTGTCGGCAGCCTGCTCGATCTCAAGCTTCGACAATCCCGCTTGCTCGGTGATCTCTTCCCATGATGTCGCTTCAACAATCTTCAGATATTCCTCAATACCCTGGGTATGCTTGCGAATGAACAGCTGATCAAATATCGATGCTCGTCCTGCTTTCTGTTCTCTTTTATCAATTGCACAGAGTGCTTTTACCATCCCACGCACAACGGCCATATCACCGCCCAGCTTGGGGCGTAAAATAACTCTGGCTGATCTGCGTTGCGCCACCGGTTAGCATTTCTCCCGGTGACTGGGGATTGGTAAAACGCTCCAATCCTCTCTCTTTCAACGTATTAAAGGTGACAATAGCTGCACCACGACGCGATGCATGACGCAACGTATCCAGCATTCTCGGGGTGGTTTGTACCTGGGTTCTGACCAAAGACAAAAATGGCATCGGCGTGATCAAAGTCTTCAAGCGTTACGGTGCCTTTACCGATACCGATTGATTGCTTAAGCCCAATACCACTGGCTTCATGGCACATATTAGAACAGTCAGGAAAGTTATTGGTCCCGAACTTCCTGACGAATAACTGATACAAAAATGCAGCCTCGTTGCTCGCTCGGCCAGAAGTGTAAAATTCTGCCTGACTCGGGTGCTCAAGCGCGTTTAAATGCTTTGCGATCAGCGCAAAAGCCCGCTGCCAACTCACCACTTCATAACAGTCAGTCTCGCGATTGTATTTCACTGGGTGGCTAAGCCGGCCCTGATATTCCAAAAAATAGTCACTCTGCCGGGTTAGCCAGCCCACGGGATGTTGCTGGAAAAACCCGGTGTAACACGGCGGCTAGTCGCTTCCCAGTTAACCGCTTTGGCTCCATTTTCACAGAAGCTAATACGCCCCCGCTTTTCAGTTTCCCCCCATGCACAGCCCGGACAGTCAAACCCTTTATCTTGGTTGGTCTTTAGCAAGTTACGCATATTGCGAGTGACATTCTCACTTTTTACCAGATGTTTGGTCGTACTCAGCAAGGCACCCCAACCACCCGCCGAACCGTCATATTTTTTTACCGTCATTACCGTTCTCTTACTGTTTGGTTAGGTTTAAGCGAAAAGCACCATGATAGATATTGAACCCGCCGCCATGAGTAAAACCAATGAGCGTTAAATTGAAGCGTTTGGCCATATTGATGGCAAGATTTGATGGCGCACCAGCCGCAACCAGCACCGAAATCCCAGAGACCAGCACCTTCTGAACCAACTCAAAACTGATACGGCCACTTAGCAGAACAACTTTTCCTGGTGAATGGAGACCTGGCGCTCGCGCCATGTTTCCCATCAGTTTATCCAACGCGTTATGACGACCGACATCTTCGCAGCTGAGCAGCAACTCCCCTTCGGCATCAAACAAACCACAGCCATGCACCCCCCCACCAGTCATCGCAAACATCGATTGAGACTGGCGCAACTTATCGGCCATAGAAGGAATAATATGGCCTGATAGCCAGTGTTCACGGGTATCTAACTGGGGGAATATCTCGCAGCTCTAATGATTGCATAGATGATTTACCACACACCCCCGCAACTGGAAAATGACGTGGTATCTCTGTTGATCAATGACCAGTCAACAACCACATCCGGAGCCAAGGAAACATGGATTTCATTGCTAGTAACTTCGTCACTGTCCAATTGTTCATTGATGCCAGTAATATCATTGGCCGCTTTAATAATCCCTTCGGCCAGCAGTAATCCGGTGACGAGGTTATGATCATCACCCGGTGTCCGCATCGTCACTAAATAGACTCTATCCTGCTCTTTGCCTTGCCGATCAACGTAAAGCAGACGAATTTGAAGCGGCTCTTCCACTATTACTGAGTCAATTGACAAGGTTACATCAGCACCATTTATTTGCTGGCGCGAGCATGTCACTACACCTGTAGTATGTGAGCCGGACTGATGCTGCCACAGCTCCTTTTTTTTATGCTCTACATTACAGGCTGAGCTGATATAGCTCACCCCATAATCTTCCTGATCTCTTTTCCGTTTAGCCATGGGCTTTACTCTAAAGGTCAAAGATATAGATCTATTTTGCCCGCCCTATCAATGTAATTTGAGTATAGGCATTCGTGATTATTATGGGTATTAGAGGTAAATCATGCGCAGGAAATGGTGATAAATCGAATGGTTTATTTTTAACATTTGATAAATTTTACTTATCAATTAACAACGAGCAGTAAGAAATGCCCTCTCATTGAAATAGAAAAAAGGCTCACCCGCTGAAAGTGAGCCTGCTGAACTTTAGTCTGTGGCAAGCGCCTGCGGCACAATCAGCGTAAACCGCGCACCGCCAGATTCACTCGAGCCAATTTTGACCTTGCCCTGATGGCGAGCCATAATTTGCGCCACAATCGCCAAACCAAGGCCGTGCCCACCAGACTCACGATCCCTGGCGGTGCCGACTCGGTAAAACGGTTCTAGAATTCGCTCTCTCTCAGTATCGGGGGGGATCCCGATGCCGTCATCGTCGACTTGAATGTGCAGCTCATGCCCGCAGCGGAATACACTGACATCAATGCCTTGTTCGGCATAGCGGGATGCATTTCGGACAATATTCGACACAGCACGTGTCAACTGGTACACATCGACACTTGCCCGCTCTTCGTGTTGATAATTTATCGTAATCGGAATATCCGTTTCTTTCTGGCAGTTTGTCACCAGCTTGTCGAGCCACTCACTCATATAAGGCGAGGTAAGATTCAGGGGAATTACCGCTCGATCCATCTTGCAAAGTAAAGAAGCTCTTCAATCATTTGCTCCAACTCGGCCATATCATCATGAATACCAACAGCATAATTCAACTGATCTGGTGTCAACCCCAAATCTTCCAGCATTTCAAGCTGGCACTGCACCCCGGAACACCGGCGTACGCAGTTCATGGGCAACGGCATTGGTCAGCTGTTTGTGGCTGGTGATCAGAGCAGAGATCTTGTCTGCCATCTGATTAAAGCTACTGTTTAAACTTCCAAGCCGATCGCCAGGCTTTTCTGAAGCCCGAACGGCAAAATCCCCTTCGGCAAAGGCCAGCGTGGTTTGCTCCAGAACACGAAAGCGCGAGATAGTATTTTTAGCATCAGCGCACTATAGATGGCAAAACCGGCATAGAAAAAGACCCACAGTAACGTCTCGTCGAAATCAAGCTGCTCCCAAATGGGTTTCGATAAATCCGGATGAATCTTGAATATCTGACGACCGTCTCCATATACAACAAAATAGCTATACGAGTCATCAAGATAAATTTGGTGGGATTGCAGATCATCAATAATCTCAACCGTTAGTTCCGGGCTCTCCCCCCCACTGATACACCGAAACCCTTAACCGGTTTTCTTCAGCATACTGAGCGAGAAGCTCATCGGCACGACTTTGGCCTACGGAGTTCGCAACGTCATCCAAGATATTCACCACGCTGTGCACCTGATTAAATTCAATAATTTCTTCGTAATCAGGTGTCAGCTCCTCGGTGACATAAATATAACTAACAATACTCAGAAAAAAGAGCACCGCGACACCAATAAAAAACTCACAATACAACCGTTTCATCAACTGCACCTACCAACGATCAGGGACAAAGAGATACCCTTTCCCGCGTACCGTGATTATTTTCCGCGGCAGTGCCGGATTGTCATTGAGTTTTTTGCGCAGCGACACAATTTTATTATCGATGGTGCGATCGAGGCCGTCATACTCTATCCCCCCGGGTACTCTTGACCAAAAAAATCACGCGACAAGACTTCGTCTGGGCGGCAAGCCAGTAGCCACAACAAATCAAACTCACTGTCAGTCAAACAGACCTCTTCGTTATCGAGAGAACATGACTTTCGACGGCAATTAAGACTCAAGCTGCCATGGCTACGTTCAGTCGTCGCATAACCTGGCAGGCTCTCATCCTGCAAAGCAGATTCAGAATCCACCGGATGATCCTCATCCCCCCCGCGACGTAGAAGCATACGAATTCGGGCTAGCAATACTCTGGGCTTAATGGGCTTGTTAACAAAATCATCGGCGCCTATTTCCAGCCCCGCAACATGGTCTATATCATCGTCGCTCGCTGTTAACATGAGGATCTTACTGCTTACCATCGGCCTGACGTTTCTGCAAATTGTTAGCCCGTCGACACCGGGCAACATTAAATCGAGCACAACAAGATCAGGTTGGTGTTGAATAATCGTATCAGTGGCCAAGTTTCCGTCAGAGACGGTCACAACGTCAAATTGCTGCTGTCTGAAATAGTGCGCCAGCAACTCACACAACTTGAGGTCATCCTCGACTAGTACGATCTTTGTCATCTCATCCCACCCATTAAATTAAACAGCGTTCAAAACCGTATGGCGCGCATTACATAATGAAATGACAACTTTATCAAGCAATAGTGCCAATATCCGTTGCGAATGATTTATTCCGTTACTTCACACCAACAAATCAATTAAATCCCCCTAGAGATACCTGTGCCTGTCCATACTTTGACTAAATGGCTATTTCTTCCTGTAATTGAAGTAGCCAGCCACACCTCGAGATTGACATAAACAGCAGACCAACATGAAACATGTATATACTGACCTGCATACAAACCTGCACCCAATCGTTCTCGTGCTATTGGCGGGTACCTTGCTTACTCCGTTTCCAACGACTGCTAGCAGTGCTCTACTCGAGTCGTTACAAGGTTGCTGGCAGGGCAAAGCTGTCAAAACACCTCGCGGGCCTTTGCCCCTACCCTATCTGCTTTGAATTACAAGATAACAATACACTCTATGGTGTTGCAGACTTGCATGTTTCTCGCCATCACTGGCGTTTCTATTTAGTGGAAGATATGGAGCAGCTGAGTTTTCTCTCAACCTTTGCCGGCAATGAAACTCCGCTTTACCTGTCAGCGAGCCAAGTTGCTTCCGATCATATCGCCTTTAGCACAGAGGATGGCCAATACTTACAAGTTCAGGTGCAACAGCAGAAGAAGGGATATCGCTTCACGATCAAGGTTAAAGGAAAAGAGCATGTAATCATTCAGCTGGTTCAAGAGGGGGGGAAGTAATGCCCACCAACAGCTTAGTGAGACACTTCAGGGAATTTATGCATTTATAACGACATAAATGACGCACCAATGGAGCTTATCCTTGAATTTGAATGAACTTATTGTGATCAAGCTATCAGAATTGAACTAAATTCATCGGATAGAGCATTTAAATCACTGAGATTATATTCACAATTGACGAATCATTCGTGAAAAAAAATGACATAATTGCCAGATAATTCGCATAATCGTGGATAATTAATCGAATAATGACTATTAATTCTATTAATACGCAATTCCTAGTGAAATGATATTTTGAAGTGCCTCACATTTACCCTAAATAATTTAACTTACCATTGCGCCACTATAATCATTCTTTCAAATACGATCTATCTAAAGATAAATACGTATTTCTGTACTCTATAAAAAGGATAAATTTCTAATGAGCGGCGATATCATTAAGTTTTCACGAAACACTGAAAATGCACCAAAAAGTTCTGTATCTACACAAACTGTAGCTTTTTCTCATTATAATAATATTTCAGCTCAATTACCTGTGGATCCTAAAACTGGTGAGATTGTAGTTGGTTGCGTAAAAGACCAAGCTAAACAGTGTTTAGAGAATATTAAAGCAATTGTGGAAAGTATCGACCACGTGATGGACGATGTTGTTAAACTAAATATCTTCGTTAAAAATATCTCAGACATTGAAGCTATCGACGAAGTTTATACAACTTTCTTCCAAAGTGCTCTTCCTACACGTACGTGTGTAGCAGTTGCAGCTCTACCTATGAGTGATGCTTTAGTTCAAATTGATGCACTTATTTCAAACGGTGAAGGTACAACGCCACAAGCGCCTTGTGATCTAATTAAAGTTTCAAGAAACACAGAAAATGCACCAAAAGGTCTATATTCACAAACTGTAGCCTTCTCTCATTACAATAACCTGGCATCTCAATTACCTGTTGATCCAAAAACAGGTGAAGTGGTAGACGGTGGCATTAAAGAGCAGACTGAGCAGTGCTTAAACAACATTAAAGCAATTCTAGAAAGTATCGACCATGTGATGGACGATGTTGTTAAAACAACTATCTTCCTTAAAGATATTTCGGATGCTGAAGTTGTAAACGAAGTTTGTGCGAAATTCTTCCCAGGCTACGTGCCTTCACGCACAGTTGTTAGCGCTGCAGCTCTGCCTATGGGCGCTTTGGTACAAATTGATACATCTGTATCACACGGTGACGGTACACCCCCCACAACTTCCTGAAGATACTCGTCTACTTGTTATCGAAGCAAACAATACGGAAAATGCACCAAAAGCACCGTATTCACACACTGTAGCTTTCTCTCACTACAACCATGTTTCTGGTCAATTACCTCTAGATCCAAAAACAAATGAGCTAGTTGCTGGTGATGTAAAAGCGCAAGCGGAACAATGCCTAAACAATATTAAGGCAATTATTGAAAGTGTTGACCATGTAATGGACGATACGGTTAAAATCAATATCCAACTTACAAATATCGAAGACATTGATGCTGTAAACGAAGTTTACACTACCTTCTTCAAAGGCGATCTTCCTGCAAGAACAGTAGTTGGCGTTTCAGCTATCCCTATGGGTGCTTTAGTACAAATTGATGCTGTTGTTTCTAACTGTGAAGGTACGCCTCCACAAGCATAATAGGCATTTGATTGCAGCTAAGTAATTTTTTAATTGCTATAGCTGCATTCAGCTGACAAATATTGGGCAGGTTTTTATTATTTGATAGTTTAAATAACGGTCAAATGATAAAAGCCTGCCCTTGAGGAAGACAAACATCTGCGTATAGTACTTATTCCAATGACTTTGACCTCACCGCTTACCATTAACTTTTCTGGTTGTTGAACAACATACAACTGTAACTTTATTGTTACAACCATTCTTGAAATAAGTCTTATCACCATCTCGTTGCACATTTATACAACCCAGAGCGCTTTACCCTGCCAATGCTGAAGCAGGAAACACCATTCTTAGTACTACAACGACACTAGCTATATATAGCTGGACATGATGATTGCGAATAGTAGTATTATTTTTGACATCGTAAATACCCCATTACAAAAAATTTATGTCCTTTCTATTTGTATTCCTAAATAAGAAAGTTTGTTTATATCGTTAAAATGAAATTTATCACTGTAAAGTTCAAGTACGGCTTCATTTACTATGGTGATAGGTGGAACCTAAAAAAATTCATCACCCTAACGGTGGATAAATACGCAGCGATAGGGGGGAAGTTCTAGCCAGGCCCAAAAGCCTGGCTAACAATAAGAGGAAATAAAAGCTTTTACTTGAGGAAACGCACACAAAGGTCAGTGAAGACTGACTTCGCATTTTCCTCAATGATATCGCCGTGGGTGACGATAATACGTTTGAAATCCCAGTCCTGAACGTTACGGATAAATTCAGTGAACTTCGGCTTGTCTTTGATCATAAAACCCATTTTAAGCGGCGGAGCAATACAGGTGCCCTTGAAGCCAATAGGCTGGAATACATACTTGGTCATGATACCGGCAAACCCTGTCGGTACGTCATCAGGATAATTCTGGATCAAATCAGTGACAATCAGTGACTGGGTCTTTTTATGAAAGAAAACGGTTTCATTAAACATCGGCACCGCAGGCATAAATTCCCATGACAGATCTTTTTCCCAAACGTTTTCAAGGCCATCACGCAATATATGATAGTTAGACAACGGTACTTTTCTCGGAATACCGGCACTGACATAAGCTTCGGCATCAGGATAAGCCTCACACCAATCTTGTAGCCAAGTGTTGTGAGCATTGCTGGCCGCAACGATATGTTTCACTTCACCGAGCTGATCAATTTCCTGCTTCAGCTCAGGCGACAGCGCTGTGGCTGAATGCACCCACAACGAACTATCACTAAGCTTCACTACAGTCATTCGTAGCCTGAGCTTGGTACCAGCTAATTTCATTGAATCATCATGTACCCAAATATCGTCTCCGATCTTTTGCATTCTTGGCCTCGTTAGCTATCTGAATCTATTCAATTATATTGCCAGACCACTCACATTTCGCACCCTGCCCTGATCACAGAACACTACTGAAATCGGGCTTAAACCATGATCGTCATCGCAGGCTTAAGATATCTATCTTCCCCCCCCAACCATCGGCACCACTACCACAACGGTCTGATTACACTTGTTTCTTCTCTATCTGTATAAACTTATCAACCCCAATACGAATACTCTCGGCAAACGCCTGGGGCGAGACGGGGAAAGCGGTTTGTGAGCCGGCGTAATGATGGCGTGGTCAAATACAATCGTCGGAGCAAACGGGGCGAAACACGACCTTGCCCCTGTCCGGATTTATACAGCTTATAACTGGCTGCACTGATCGGATCACAGATAGAGCAGCACAGCTGTTGCTCAACAAACTCAAAACCGGAAATATAGTTCTGCAATTCAAATCGCGCGCGGTAGCGGGCTCCTTTCTCCTCAAACATGAATCGCACCAACTCGTTGATTGGATGCTGGGCGAACAGAGTAGCTAACGGTACATTATCCAAGTCCTGCGGAGTGATCACCTCAAGTTTTGCCAGCGGATGACCCTGATGCACCGCGCACACACCCTCAAGTCGAATAGGTTCGACATTAATCGAATCACGCTCTTTCGGTAGCTCAGAATAGCCAATGTCATACTGCTGCGAGGCCACCCAATCATGCACGATGGATGAGCTACGCATCATCATCGAAACATTGACCTCTGGCCGGTCTTTGACAAAGTCGGCAATAACATAAGGCATAAAAAACAACGCAGCTGCAGGCATGCAAGCCACCCTAAGGTTACCCCGCGACAGGTTCTTCACTTCCGCCATCAGCTGCGCCGACCGCGTAAGACGCTCCAGCACCGCTTCCGTTTCTTCCAACAAGAAATACGCTTCGGGCTTGGGGACCAGACGTCCTTTGTTACGCTCGAACAGCTTAAAGCCCAGCTCGTTTTCAAGGCTGACAATCATCGAGCTGACTGCCGGCTGGGTTCGACACAGCGAACGGGCGGCAACTGACACCGAGCCCGATCGCATAACGGCGCGGAAAGTTTCCAACTGCTTTATCGAGAGATTGGTATCCATACTCACCCTATAAGAAAAATTTATCGAATTAGAGAAATAATAAATTTGTTTCTATTGGCTGTCACCATTAAATTAACAAGGTATTCACAAACGCAACAATAAGGAAATGTGCAGTGGAGCAAACATTCAGATACCTACTGACCGGATTGATTGCAGTGGTCGCGCTGACGCAATTTGTCCAGGTCATTACCCGATACGTATTCGAGATCCCGATCATGGGGCCTAGAAGAATCTATCGTCATTCCTACCCTATGGCTATATATGCTGGGAGCGGTCAATGCCTCGAGGGAAGACACTCAAATTCGTGCCAACGTACTGGAAATATTCATTAAGACCGAACGCGGACATACCATTCTGGCACTGGTCGGCGAAGTGATCAGCTTCATGATTTCACTCTGGCTAACCTACTGGGCCTGGGATTACTTCAAGTACGCCCTACGGGTATGGAAAGAAAGCCCGACACTGTATATACCCACCTTCTTTCACGAGTGCTCACTGTTTATCGGCCTGGTGCTGGTCACATCCTTTATCGCGCTGCACATCGTTCGGCTGATCCGCCAATTGAAGTCCCCGTCCTACTCCGCACATAAGGCATAAGATTATGGGTTGAAGTTGCACTATTCGCAGTCGGTGCCTTGGTACTGCTACTCACTATCGGCGTCCCCCTGCCATTCTGCTTTGGCGGTGCGCTCATGATCATGACCTACATGGGCGACGTTTCCATGAAGGGCAACATGATGTGGGGAGCAGGCCAGCTGACGAACCCCATTCTGCTTGCGATCCCGTTGTTTGTCCTTGCCGGCACCATCATGAGCCAGAGCGGAATTGCTGCCAGTCTGCTCCGGTTTGTTAACGTATTTGTCGGCCATATCCGTGGCGGACTGGGCATTGTCGCCTCGGTTAGCTGCGCCATTATCGGTGCAATTTCCGGCAGCGGCCTGACAGGTGTGGCGGCTATCGGCCCCCCTGCTGATCCCCGAAATGGAAAAACGCGGCTACCCTCGAGCCTATGCTACGGCCCTGATCGCCAACTCATCGATTCTTGGTCTACTGATCCCGCCAAGCGTCACTATGATTGTATACGGCTGGGTCACTGATACCTCAATTCTGGCCTGTTTTCTGGCAACGCTTGGACCCGGTCTGCTAGTCACATTCAACTTCGCGGTCATTAACCTGGTCATGGCTCGCAAATTCCCGCTGGTTCTGGACGACAAACCATCGATGTCGGGGGGGCTGATAAAAGAAGCCTCATCGCGTACGGTCCATGCCATTCCGGCGCTGTTTATGCCGATCATTATTCTGGGCGGGATCTATGGCGGTATCATGACCCCGACGGAAGCGGCTGCTGTCGCGGTGATCTACGCCATCCCGGTCGGGTTTATGATCTACAAAGGACTGAGCTGGAAATCACTGCTGGCCTCGGGCAAGGAATCGGCGACTGCCGTTGGCTCGATTATGTTCATGATCCTGTTCAGCCTGATCCTCAGCCAGATGTTCGTGGTCGAAAATGTGCCGCAGGAGCTGGTGAATACCATCTTCGGCATCACCGAAAACAAAGTTCTACTGTTGATCTTCATTAACGTACTGCTGTTTCTGGTCGGCATGGTGGTGAACGACATCACCGCAATTATCCTGATTGCCCCCCCACTGTTGCTGCCACTAATGACAGCCATCGGCATCAGTCCAATCCAGTTTGCCGCCATTATGGGCGTCAATACGGCCATGGGGCGGGGGGGTGACACCGCCATACGCCTCAATCCTGTACCTCGGTGCCCGCATCGGTAACGTCAAGTTCTCCGAAGTGGTTGGCCCCGGCAATGATGCTGATTCTATTCGGCTACCTACCAGTCGTTGTCCTGACTTCGTTCTGGTCTGAACTATCACTCTTCCTCCCTACCGTGTTTGGTTACTAATAAGGATATTTTCAATGAAACTAACAAGAATGTTTACTCCGTCAACAAAACTTAAAAAGTGTGCTCAGGTTGTTACCCTGGCAATGGCAGCCCTTAGCGTTCTTCCTGCCTCGGCAGCCACCCTGAAGATCAGCCACGTTCGCCCGCAGGGCACGGTAATTGATAACGATATAAAACAACTGGGAGAAGAAATTAAAACCGCAACCAACGGTGACGTTAAACTCCGCGTTTATGCCGCCAACGCCCTCGGTGACTACACGCTGGTTCAGGAACGGATCTCGGTGGGGGCAGTTGATATGGCGGTTCAACCGGCCTCGACGGCCACCGACCGAAAAATGCAGCTGGGCCTACTGCCATACCTGGCCAACAACTGGCAGGAAGCACAGAAAATATACGGTGACGGCGCACCCGTCCGCGAGACAATGGAGGAGCTGTTTGCCAAGCAGGACATAACCCTGCTGGCCGCCTACCCGGTCTATTTTGGTGGCATCTCCCTCAACCGTGATGCCAAATCACCGGGCCAGCCCGATATCAATAAAGGGATCAAACTCCGTGTACCGCCAATCAAGAACTTCCAGCTACTGGCTGACAATGTCGGTTACATCGGCTCACCGCTCCCCCCCTTCTCCGAGGCATTTACTGCCGTTCAGACCGGCGTGGTTGACGGGGTCATCGGCTCAGGTGCCGAGGGCTACTATGCTTCTTTCCGTGATGTAACCAAAACCTATATTCCGCTCAATACTCACTTTGAGATCTGGTATTTGATGATCAACAGCGAACGTCTCGATGATCTGTCTGACAGCGAGCAGCAGGCACTGAAAACCGCATCTATCAACTTCGAAAACCGCCGCTGGAACAATGCCCAGCGAGATCAGGCAGCCAATGAGCAAAGGCTGGCTGACAACGGTGCTGAAATCATCAAGGTTAGTCCGCAACAGCTGGCTCAAACAGCAGAAAAAGTTCGTAATACGGTATGGCCTGAAATTCTGGACGATATCGGTGCCAAATGGAGTCAGGACATCTTGGATAAAGCCCTGAACTAACTCCATCGACACTAACCGTCGGGGAATAGCAGTTATTCCCCCCCGATCCAATCGATTATTTAACGAATGCAGAGAAATCACATGAAACCGGAATATGTCGTTATCGGTGGCGGCGTGGTGGGCTGCGCCGTGGCTTACGGGCTGCTAAAGAGTGGGCACCAAGTTACTGTCCTTGACGGTGGAGACAGTGCCCATCGCGCTTCACGGGGAAATTTTGGCCTGGTCTGGCTATCCTGCAAGGGACTGGATGCCCCGCATTATGCTGCATGGACCCGACGCTCTGTCGGTATGTGGCGCGAACTGGCCGACGAGCTTGAACAAATCAGCGGGGAATCCATCCACCTCGTTCAAGACGGTGGTTATGATTTCCATTTTTCCGAAACCGAAATGCAGGCTCGTGTTGCCCAATATCAACATCTTCGCAAAGTACTTGGTTCCGATCATCCGTATGAAGTATGGGATCAGGCCAAACTCAAACAAGAAGAGCCGGAAATAGGCCCGCATGTAGTCGGTGCCATTTTTGGCGCAGAGGACGGACACGTCAACCCCGCTCAAATTGCTAAGCGCTTACACCAAAGCGATCAAAGCGTTGGGCGGTACGGTTATCACCCAAGCCAATGTCGAGCGAATTCAACAACAGGCCGACGGACGGTTCAGCGCCGAGCTGCAGGACGGCAGCCTCATTACCAGTGACAAAATCATTCTGGCAGCAGGATTGGGCGCAGCCAAGCTTGGACCACAAATTGGCCTAAAAGCGCCCGTTAAGCCGCAAAAAGGCCAGGTACTGATCACCGAAAAACTACCGCCAATGATCAATCGCCCTTCCGGCATCATTCGACAAGTTAATGAAGGCGGTATTCAGATTGGAGATTCCAAGGAAGATGCCGGACTTGACGATCAGGATACGATGGCTGTAACCGCGGCCATCGCCGAGCGGGCGATTGCCGTCTATCCCTTCCTCGCCAACACCCGTTTGATCAGAAGCTGGGGGGCTCTGAGGATTATTTCCCCAGACGGCCTACCTATCTACCAACAATCACCCAGTCATCCGGCGCGTATATCATCAGCTGCCACAGCGGGATCACACTCGCTGCAGCCCATAGCTACCTACTGCCGCACTGGCTGGAAAATACTACCGATTCACCTGACTTGGAGCTATTCAGTGAAGACCGATTCGAACTTTCTGAGGCTGAATAACGCCTCGCAGGACACTTCCCAAGAGGTTCGCTTCTTCTGGGAAGGCAATGAAATTACTGCGCAGCAAGGCGATACCATCGCCGCCGCGCTGCTCGCTGCCGGGATCCCCCCCATACCCGAGAGACGGCCGCTTCCCAATCTGCCCGCGCACCCTTTTGCATGATGGGGGGAGCTGCTTCGAATGCCGGGTAGAAGTCGATGGCGAACATAACGTGCAGGCCTGTATGCGCCCGGTCGAATCCGGCCTCAATGTCAGACGCCAGCGCAGCTAAACTAAGAAGGAATCATTATGCTCAATGTTGATGTCTGCATCATAGGTGCAGGACCGGCAGGAATGGCCGCAGCAATTGACTGCGCCAAGGCCGGTGCCAGCGTTGTCCTGCTCGACGAGCAAGCCCGCCCGGGAGGCCAGATCTACCGCGCCATCCAAGCCGACGGGCACCCGCTAGGCGATATTTTCGGCCCGGACTACCTTCGCGGTGCAACCTTGGTAGACGCCCTCGACAATACCAAGCTAAAGCACATTACCGAAGCCACAATTTGGCGGGTTGACCCAGATAAAACGGTATTCTGGAGCCAACGTGGCAAAGCCGAGCAACTGAAAGCCCAACGTATTATTCTGGCTACCGGTGCCTGGAGCGTTCATTCCCGTTTCCGGCTGGACCCTACCCGGCGTAATGACCGCCGGTGCCAGCCAGATCTTACTGAAAACCGCCAGTATCGCCCCCCCCAAGCAGGCCATAATGGTCGGAACCGGCCCGCTGCTATATTTATTGGCAGCCCAGCTGATCAACGCCGGTGCCAAGCCCGCCGCGATTGTCGACACCCAGACACCAAAGCAATACCTTCAGGCCAGCCGCTACGCTATAAATGCCTCAAGGGGGCATAAGTACATCACCAAAGGTCTCAAGCTGCTCAGGCAAATCCGCAAAGCCGAGGTTGCCCCACTATACCCAAGCCACAGATATTTACGCTCATAGCAAAGATGATTCTAAAGACAAGGTCGAGCAACTGAGCTTTCGCAGCGGCGGCAAGGAAATTATCCTGCCAGCGACCACCGTCCTGAGCCATATCGGCGTAATCCCCCAATGTTCAGCTAAGCCGTGCCATGGAGCTTGAACATGATTGGGATCCGGTACAGCGTTGCTGGCGACCGCGGCTAGATGAACACAACAATACCTCGTTGTCCGGCGTTGCTATTGCCGGTGACAGCGGCGGGATCGGTGGCGCGCTAGTGGCCGAATATCAGGGACAGCTTGTCGCGACCGAGGCGCTTCATGCTTTGGGCTATCTTGACAGGACACAGTGGCAGCAGCGTACCCAGACGCTCAAACAGGTAATCCAGCAAGAAAGTACCATCCGGCCATTTCTCGATACCCTGTATGCACCACCTCAGCAAGCTCTGACACCGCCAGATAACACGATTGTCTGCCGCTGCGAGGAGGTAACCGCAGGCGAGATCCGCCACCACGCCCGCAACCAGAGCAATGGCATCAACCAGATCAAAACCTATACCCGATGCGGAATGGGGGGGCCTTGTCAGGGACGCTACTGCGGCCAGACCGTGGCTGAAATCATCGCCGACGAAACCCGCACCGATATTGCCGAGGTAGGCTACTACCGGATCCGCCACCCGATCAAACCGCTGAAGCTCGGTGAGCTGGCTAGCCTAACACCAACCGGCGAATCATTTATTCAGCGATACATAATTAACCAAGATAAAAACAAGCAAGACACAACCAATCAGAACGCAAGCAATCACGACAAGGAAAGGAAGCATGACAACTATCAAGAGGCAGTACACCAACCCGCGAATGAGTAAAGTCGTCATTCACAACGATACCGTCTACCTGTGCGGTCAGGTCGGAGTTGGCGGCACCAGTGTTGCCGAGCAAACCCGCGAGGCACTGCAACGGGTAGAGATACTGCTGATTGAAGCAGGCAGCGACAGGCAACATGTTCTGCAAACCACGGTATGGCTGGCTGACATAAGCGATTTTGACGAGATGAACCAGGTATGGTTCGAAGAAGGTTTCGCTCCGGCCCGTGCCTGTGGCGAAGCCAAATTGGCACGCCCGGATCTCAAGGTTGAGTTAATTGTCACTGCGGCGGTGAAAAGAGGCGGATGATAATCCATTAGACGGCGAACCGATCGACTGTATAAGCACGGCTTCAATAGCAAAGGGCTACCTCCTGGTAGCCCCTCTGATGTTCCAACAGACTAGCCAGAAACGAAATCAACGCCCCCCCGCCATCGGATGGCTCGGATCAAGCTCAAGCAAATCCCATAGGTTGCCATACAAATCTTCGAACACTGCCACCGTGCCGTAGTCCTGTTCCTTGGGTTCACGCACGAACTTGATGCCTTCAGCCTTCATTCTGTTGTAATCACGCCAGAAATCATCAGTACTAAGAAAGAGGAATACCCTACCGCCACTTTGGTTGCCAATAAACGCTTCCTGCTCAGTTTTCGAGGCTTTTGCCAGCAAAATGGCTGCACCATTGGAGCCCGGCGGAGAAACCACGACCCAGCGCTTATCTTGCTCTGGCTGAGAGGTATCTTCTACCAGTTCAAATTTTAGTTTTTGGGGGTATAAAAATCGATGGCCTCGTCATAATCTTTTACAACGAGGGCAATGTGAATTAGAGACTGCTTCATACTCTTCACTCCTCTTGATGCGGCATATCTTGCTGTTGGCTAGAGGGTATATCATATCTAAGCGTTTTTCAGCGACAAAATCGCCCCCCCATTACCTGCTCCCCAAAAAATCGAAACACCATAAATACTCAGGAAGTATCTTTTGTATCTTCACATTACCCTTAAATAGAAAACAGCCATTCCTTCATGACTTAAAGCCCCGTAATTTGAAGTGTGACCCTAAGCAGGGGAAACATAATTCACCCTCCGCGTGAAACCACATTTATAAGCAACTAGTGACATAGATCAAAAATAAGGCGTAAGTACTGTTATATACCGACCACTCACAACTTAACACTGCTTATGAGGAATTTATGAGCATCTTAATCTCTATAATAGTGGTTTCCATAGTCGGATTCGCCATTCTAAAAAAAGTATAATGCAATTGCCACCCTGTTCTTGGGTGCCGCAGTATTGATGGCGGTTTGCGCCATGATGGGTTTGCCGGTTATTCCAGAGGCAAAATCAAGTGGTAGCGCCTGGCTAGATATCTTTGAAGCAATGAACATTATGTTCAACAACCGCTTTGGTGGCATGGGGGGGCTGATCTTATTTTCATTGCTGGCATATGCCCGCTACATGACCTACATCGGTGCTAATGACATTGTCATCAACAATGCGCTAAGGCTGCTTGGCGGGATCAATAAACCCTACCTGTTGCTTGCCGTCACTTTCCTTATCGGTAGCTTTATCTCGCTGGCAGGGTTCGGTGCCACCAGCCTAGCCGTACTCCTTATGTCGACACTATTCCCGGTATTGAACGCCCTGGGTCTGCCTGCGATATCAATTGCCGCCGTTATCGCAACCACAGCAACAATCAGCTTCTCGCCGCTTGCTGTCGATTCGGTTATTGCAGCAGAAAATGTGGGTATGTCTGTTGAAATGTACACCCTCAAATATCAAATTCCTCTAGCAATTCCAAGTATGCTGGCTATGGCTGCCGCCCATTACTTCTGGCAGCAGTTCATGGACAAGAAACAAGGTTTGCTACAAAAAAGCAGCAATAAGAAAGTCGATCTCAAAAACGTCGATGTGCGTACCGCCGAAGTTGAAGGCAAGGCCCCCGGTTTTTACGGCTGGCTGCCTATGCTGCCGATTATTGTGCTTATCGTAACCAGTGGTGAACTGGGGGGGCTGGTTGAAGGCGTCACAATGAATATCGGCACCATTGCCATTCTGTGCTTGTTTACTGCTATGGGTCTAGAAGCCATTCGTCACCGTAGCGGTCGCTCAGCAATGGAAGGCATGAGTGCTATTGTAAAGGGCATGGAAGATGCGCTGCCGGTTGTATTGATCTTGGTCGGTGCAGGTGTATTTGCCCAAGGCCTGAAGGCCATTGGTGCCATTACTATGCTCATTGAAACAGCCTCCCAAGTCGGATTCGGGGGCAACCGCAATGATGTTGGCACTCGTCGGCTTAACCGGCGCTGTCGCATTTTTAACCGGTTCAGGCAACGCGGCATTCTATGCATTCGTTGAACTGATCCCTAAAATTGCCGATGGCATGGGCATCAATGGTGTGTACTTAGTGATGCCAATGCAGCAGGCTTCGAATGCCTGCCGTGCAATGTCGCCTGTTGCCGGGGGTTATTGTTGCGTCATCAGGCATGGCAAAGGTATCGCCGTTTGATCTGATCAAGCGAACAATTCCGCCAGTTACCTTCGGTCTGGCCGTTAATATCATCCTGAGTATTATCTTCTTACCAATGGCGTTATAACTACCATCAAAAAAGCTGATACCCGTGGTATGGAGTATCAGGCTTTTTATACTGAACTGCCTTTTACAATTTTTGCCTATTCATCCTTTGCTTATTCACTATCGCTAGTTATCAAAAGTACCATTCTGAGCTGACCATAATTCTTGGTACAGGCCGCCTTGCCGAAGCAAACACTCATGTTTCCCTTTCTGTGCAATACGCCCCTTATCCAGCACCAAAATTTGGTCTGCATCCCTTACCGTACTCAAACGATGTGCAATCATGATCACCGTTTTATCCTTAACCAGCTGACTTAAAGCCTGCTGAAGATGGTACTGGGTAACAGAGTCCACAGAGGCGGTAGCTTCATCCAACATTATGATTGGGGGCATTTTTCAACAACGCCCTAGCAATTGAAACCCTCTGCCTTTCCCCACCAGAGAGACAGGCTCCTCCTTCACCAATTATTGTGTGGTAACCATCTGGCAGCTGACGAATAAAGTCATCGCAATACGCCGCACTGCAGGCATCAATCACCTCATCGTCTGTTGCGGTTGGCCGACCAACTCTGACATTATCCATAACAGTTCCGTCAAACAACTGAACCTGTTGGAAAACCATACTGATGTTCTGATACAACAGATCCGTACCCATAATCCGAATATCAACGCCTCCGATACAAACAGAGCCTTGGCTTGGATCATAAAATCGCGCCAGCAGGTTCATGACAGTACTCTTCCCAGCGCCTGAGGGGGGGCCGACAATCGCAGTGATGGTGTTTTGAGGCACTTCAAAGCTCAGGCTATTCAGCACAGGTGAGTTCTCATAGGCAAAACGAACCAAGTTAAAACTAATGCCATAGTCTTCAGGACTAACGGGTATTTCAGGCTCCGGTAGCAATGGTTCCCCATACAACCTCTGCAGTTTTAGTTCACTCTGAACGGCAAAGCGCAGAACAGTCAAATGCTGCCCCCCCATATCATATAACGGAGACAGCACTCGATAGGCCAGCAACATGAACAAAATCAAGTTCAAAGGATCAACCGAACCGAGCTCTACAGTCCGTGCGGCAACGACCAGAAACACAACCAGCCCTAATTCCAGCAACAAGCGATAGAGAACAACCGGACCGGCTCCCCCCCAAGTTTCAACCCCCCGATAGTCGCCTTGATGATCAGATCAAAATGCCGGTATAACCGGGTGAGCCAACGGTCGGTGCGATGGAACAAACGCAGGGTGCGGATGCCGGTAACAAACTCAACGATAAGCCCGGAGGCATCCCTAAACGAATCCTGCTTCGTCTGGCTGACACGCGCAAACAGCTTGCGGCATACATGCAAAACCAGCAACGCAAACGGCAGGCCGACAAGCAGACTAACTGCCAGCTCCCAATTAAACCCCATCAAACCCAGCACCAACATGACAGGCACAATGAATGAGGTAAGCACCTCAATGGCCAGGTGAGTGAAGATGTTCTCGATACGGTGCACATCCTCTGTCACCATATCTGTCAGCTGGCCAGTGCGATACTTATACAGAGTACCGAGGGGCAGTTGTTGCACTCTATCGAGTAACTTCTCGCGATAGCCCCCCCATGATAAAATAACTGCCAAGGAAGCTGTTACGCTGACCTACCATCGCGCAACCCAGCTGCGCAATAAAGACAACACCCAGCACTGCAGCCATCGTGAGCGCAGAGTAGCCTTCGTCTGCCAGACCGGTCTCGGCATTCATCACAGACTGCACCCACAAGAAGCAAACCACCATAGGCACCGCATCAAGCAAACGCTCGAACACCCGCCAGATAATGCCTGATACAAACTGCGACGAAGAGCGCCCGCTCCACTGCATGACGCGAAACATAACCGCTACAATGCCATCATTCTTCATGTTCGACCTCCACCTGTTGTTGCATCCGTAGTTGCTTTGTCCGCGCGTCGCCGATAGACCACGGCTCACCATCATTCTGTAATTTCCATACCCGCCGGTAATAGGCATTTTGCTCTAAAAGCGAAGGATGGCTGCCCCCCCTAGCCTGGATTCTGCCCTGTTCGAGAATGGCTATTTGATCAGCCTGCTCTAAACCGTATGTCCGGTGGGCGATCACCAGTACGGTCTTGCTTGGGTAGAATGTTTTTAAATCTCGGTAAAAAGCTTGCTGGGTCAGGCTATCGGCGAATGCCGTTGCTTCATCCAGCACAAGGATCGGGGTATCGGCCAACAGAGCCCGCGCCAGCGCAATACGCTGTTTTTCACCGCCGGACAAACATACGCCTTGCTCCTGCAGCCTAGTATCGTAGCCCTCGGACAACTCTGCGATGAGCCTCTCGGCCTGAGCGACACGAATGGCTAGTTGCATTTCTTCGTCACAAATACCGTCTCTGGCCAATTGAAGGTTTTCGCGTATGGTTCCCTTAAAGAGGAACACATCCTGGGATGCCACTGCTATCAGGGATGCCCGCTGCTGGTTATCCAGATCGGAAACGGGATGGCCATTGATGCAAACCTGACCTTCATCAGGCAATAGCAACCCGGCCAGAAGCTGAGCCAGTGTCGACTTTCCGCTCCCCGAGCAGCCGAGCAACACGGTCGTGGTTTCAGGTTTCAAGGAAAGGCTTACCCCGTTGAGGACTGGGGGGGCTTTGCTATATTGGAAATGCAAATTATCAAAAGTCACTGTAGTGGGTGCAGAGAGATCGGCGACTGACCCCGCCTGTCGGGTATCTTCGACCTCCAACATGGGCTGCAAACGTCGAATTCCTGCCAACACCTCTTTGATCTCGGTAAAAAAGTGACTCACCTTCAATAACGGCCTGAGCATTCCGGCCCCCCCCAGCACAACAGCCATCAGAATATCGAGCAGGCGAACTTCACCCATGTCATAGAGCGCAATTGCAACCGGCAGTATCACCAGAATATTAGCGCCGAGCAGGCTGGTAAATATCGCCCACCTCGGCACCGTTACCCTAGTGACTTTCTCAACCATTCCGTAGTAACGCTCAAGGCTCTCGACCATCACCTGAAAGCGGCGGCTGTCCTGCTGGAACAGTTTCATCACCGGCATATTGCGCAAATATTCAACCGTGGTGCTACTTAGGCCTACGGATGACTGATGGTAGTCATCATAGAGCTGATCCATTCCACGCATGACAAGCATCGAGCTAAAAACAGCCAGCGGAGCAACTAGCAATGCAGCCACGGCCAGCCGCCAGTCAACCCAAAGCAGATATCCCGTTACAATCACTGGCCCTATCACCGAGACCGTGACCTCGACAGTATGGTGGGCAACAAAATTTTCAACCCGCTCAATATCCTGAAGAACAGCCAGTTTCAACTGACCGGAATGATAACGCTGCAGCCAATGAATAGGGGGCCCACGCCAACCGGGTAACGAGAAGACGGCGGGTATGAGTCAGGATCCTGAAGGCCGCCTGATGGCTAAGGGCATAGGCGCCGCCATACACCAAGGTCTTCACGACCAGTGCGACTGTCATCCACAGTGCGACCTGATAAAGCGCACCAACCAAGTCTGAAGAAGAAACTAAATCACGATGGAAATTAAGCACGGCCTCCATCGCCATAAACACAAGCCAAAAAGGCAATAGCTCCATTAACGCCGCGCACAAAGTAAAGAGCATGGAAAAAGAGAGAAGCAGACGCTGATTTCGAACCATCTTCCACAAGGTAAGCCAGCCCGAATCCTCTGTCGACTTTGACATGATCATGAGTCCTTTTTATCAACACGAAATCCATAGCGGTGATAATAAGTCCCACCTTTTCCTGCTCGCTACCCCTATCAGTCTGCCAGCCCCCCCTATCGGTAACAACTTGCACAAACGGCTATGACTCATGTTGCTCCTTTTAGGGGGATTCCCACCCGATTCGGGTAGTACATATTTTTCACGGCTTACATAATTGCAGAAATTTATTCCCCGAACAGGCACAGGGCAACCCTTAGAATCCTGTCTGAAAACCTTCGATTCCGCCAACGAAGACACAACCAACAGCGGATTAAGCACCTTTAATCTAAATAAATAATTCTTCGTAAGAAATTATGTGGAGAAAAAAATGAATCAACAGTCTCGCCTAACGGCTAAAGATCTTATCAATATCGGAATCTACTCGGTTCTATATTTTTTCATCATGATCGTCATCGGTTTCTTAGGTTTTATCCCCCCGTTTTTATCCCTTTGCTGGCTGTCATTCCCGCTTTGTTAGGTGGTATTCCGTTCATGCTATTTCTGACACGGGTTGAGAAGTTCGGAATGGTGACGTTATTAGGTTTCATCAATGGAACCTTAATGTTTATCGCGGGTATGGGATATTGGGCTTGTCTCACCGGCTTGTTGTTTGGCTTAATCGCAGACTTCATCCTTGCGCGTGGACATTATAAAAGCTCGTGGTTGAGCTTATGTGCTTACACCTTGTTTAGCTGTTGGGTAATTGGAAACTTTATACCCTTCTTTGTTGGTCGCGAAGCGTATTTTGCTATGTTGGTACAGGGCTATAGCGAATCTTACGCGCAACAGTTAAAAGCCTTATTGCCAATGTGGTCACTGCCGGTTTTATTTATAGCGTGCTTATTGTGTGGTGCCATTGGCAGCGTTATCGGTAAGCGAGTTTGTGCAAACCAATTTAAACGCGCAGGTATTGTTTAATGCTATTCAATCGCTACAAGCTGCATGGGCGATTCACTCTAGATCCACGTACTAAAATTTTACTGTTGCTAAGCATCAGCTTGTTTGTGGTCAGTGGGGGGGTAGCCGGCAGCCATGCTTGGGTTCGCTCGTCTACCTACTTGTTAGCAGCGATGCCATTGTTGCTGCTAGGGGTTGGAAGGACGTATTAATCTAGCCGGGTGTTATGGTGCCATATACGGCATCTGCCTATATGTAGCCTATGTACTGGTGCCCATAACAGATGGATTAACTAACTCTTTGATGCTGGTATTGGTCGGAGTGTTTACACGAATTCTGCCAGCTGTGTTTGCGGGGTATATACCTCGTATCCACAACAACAGTCAGCGAATTCTTAGCCGCTTGTCGTAAATTGGGCCTGCCGCAACAAATAACGATTCCACTTGCCGTTGTGTTTCGTTTTTTTCCAACCTTTTTCTCCGAAGCCGTTGCTCTTGAAAACAACTTGGCGATGCGCGGCTTGCGTTTCAAACACATTATTCGCTTAAGACTTCTGCCGTTACTGATCAACACCGCTCGCATTGGTGAAGAATTATCGGCTGCGGCGTTAAGTCGCGGATTATCTTCCTCGGTGAAACGCAGCGAACGCCGGTCACTGGCATTTTCTTGGCGCGACTATTTTGTGCTGACGTTCGTATCGTTGCCTCTTTGTCTGCTGTTAGTCTCTTTGTTATTCGGGTAGGTTTATGAATCCAATTACTTCTAACATTGAATTGCTAAATTTGAGCAATGTTAGTGTGCGCTACGGGCATCATGATACTTTATGTTGGAGTCTCAAGAATATTGACTTGCAGATAGTCAAAGGTGAGGTAGTTCTTTTTTGCGGTGCATCAGGCTGTGGCAAAAGTACGTTGCTGCGGTTAGCCAATGGCTTAATTCCGCACTATTTCGACGCCGATGTTACGGGAAATATTCAAGTACAGGGGGGGAAAGCTCTTGAACACTTCAACTTGGCATTAATGGCGCGACAGGTTGGTAGTGTATTTCAAAATCCATCGAGCCAATTTTTTACCACGACAGTCGAGGACGAGCTCGCTTTTGCACTCGAAAACCAAGGCTATCCCGTTGCATCTATCAACCAGCGCCTTGCAGATATTGCCGAGCAATTTTCACTGCAGGATAAGTTACCGCAATCCATTTTTGAGCTCTCTAGTGGCCAACAACAGAAGCTGGCATGTGCCTCGGCCACTATGCTTAATCCGAATGTCTATGTACTTGATGAACCCTCGGCCAATCTAGATACCGAGGGCATCGCCATGCTACGCACGATTATTCAGCTATGGCGTGAACAAGGTAAGACGGTTCTTATCGCCGAGCATCGTCTATTTTACTTGAACGGCTTGGTTGATCGCGTGGTGCATATGGCCAAAGGCCAAATCCAGGAAATGGTGACCGGGGGAGAAGTTCTTTAATCGCTCGAGTCACGCCTTAGAACAACAGGGGGTTACGACCAGCACACTTTGCTGACCTTAGCTGCTCGATCTCAGCAACAAACGGGTTAGACGGTAATTACCAATTATCGCCCATTCAATTAGGCAAAAGCGGACAGACGTGGCTTGATGTGCCGGCATTATCATTTGCCAAAGGGCAAGTTACCACCATTATCGGCGCAAACGGCGCAGGTAAGTCCAGTTTAATGAAAGTGCTCGCGGGACAGCACCGTGACAAGGCGGTGCTTACCGATGGGCAAACATATTGGCATTGGCGTGCACGTAGACGGCACAGTTTTTTTGTCTCTCAACACGTACACCAACAGCTGGTCGCCGATTCGGTTTTAGAAGAAATCCAGCTAAGTATGCCGGAACCTTCCGAGCAAGGTGCGCGAGAGTGGTTACATCAGGTGAGGTTAGAAGAATTAGCTGATAAACACCCCTCTAGCAATGTCTCGTGGCCAACAGCAACGCTTAGCGCTGTTAACAGCGTTAGCCAGTGAACGTGAACTGCTACTGTTAGACGAGCCGACAAGTGGGTTGGATTGGAACAATATGGCAGCGCTTGCCGAACTCATCCAGAATGCCTGTCGTGGCAACCGAACCGTTGTGGTGATTAGTCACGACCCTGAATTTATGACCCGGGTAAGTCAACAAGTATTAGTGCTTGAGTCTGGCTATTTAAAATCACAATTTGATGTCGGCGCGGATCAAGGCCAGCAATTGCTGGCACAACTTCAGTCGTTTCAGAATATCGCCGAACTCGATATCTGAATCAATACCGTTATATCCCTTCTTCAACAAGCGCTACCTCCCGGTGGCTTTATTTTTGGTAACAAATCTATCCGTTTCGGGGGGGTTTGAAACATCTCTTTCGGGGGGGTAGCAGCAAATCCCCTCAACC